>APMI01000226.1_pt1 | contig 156224 bp, 143 predicted proteins | sample 667938 | NCBI WGS metagenome assembly APMI01 (sample SAMN01084076, study PRJNA167559) | wastewater metagenome | biome: Wastewater | place: Denmark: Ejby Moelle, Odense | collected 2011-11-28
GAGGTTGAACGTTATGGTCACTATTCATTGGCTGCAGAGTCTATGTATGACCATCCGTTCCAATGGGGTTCAAAACGTACTGGTCCTGATTTGGCGCGCGTTGGCGGCAAATATTCAGACGCTTGGCACGTTGAACACTTGACCAACCCTCGTTCGGTTGTTCCAGAGTCTATTATGCCTCCGTATGCATTCTTGAAAACTAAGATGGTTAATCCAACTTACATTCAAGATGACATCAATACCAATAAAATCGTTGGTGTTCCTTACACCAAAGAAGATATTGCAAGCGCGAAAGATGACTTATTGGCTCAAGCAGATCCAAATGCTGACAGCTCTGGTCTTCAAACCCGCTATGGCGGCAAAGTAAACGTTCGTGACTTTGATGGTGATCCAACAAAAGTTACTGAAATGGATGCTTTGGTAGCTTACCTTCAAGTCTTGGGTACTATGGTTGATTTCTCAACTTATGAACCTAAGAAAGCTGGAGGTATCCGTTAGGATGTCGTACGAAGCCCTTGCGGCTTTTGCTCAGAAGGGCGGATCTATATACTTTGTAGTTATATTTCTAGCAGTATGTATTTACGCCCTCTGGCCTAAGAACAAAACGAAATTCGATGAAGCGGCACATATGCCGTTGGAAGAAGATGATGATAGACCTTTATAAGGTTAGTCATCTGATTGGAGAATTGTAATGGGAAAACGCGAAGTTGACGATCACTCTGGCGTTGAAACCACCGGTCATGAGTGGGATGGTATTCGGGAATTAGACAACCCGTTGCCTCGTTGGTGGTTGTATATATTATATGGCTGTATTGCCTGGGCCGTAGTTTATTGGTTAGTAATGCCTGCTTGGCCTATGCTTAACGACTACACGCACGGTTTAAAAATTGCTGCATTGCCTGATACTGTTAAAGTTGACCGTATCCGTGTTGATGCAGAAGTTAAAGAACTTCAAGACAAACGCGCACCTATGTTTGCTAAATTGGTTGCAACCCCTCTTGATCAAGTTAAGAGCAATCCTGAATTGTTCCAATTTGCTCAAGAAGCAGGTAAAGCAACATTTGCAAACAACTGTGCGGTTTGCCACGGTGCAGGTGGCCAAGGTTCAAAAGGTTATCCAAACCTTGCAGACAACGATTGGCTATGGGACGGCTCTTATGCCGGTATCAAACAAACTATTCAGTATGGTATTCGTTCTGGTGATCCACAAGAACGTCTAAGCCAAATGCCTCACTTCGGTGTTGACGGTTTGCTTGATGCAACTCAAATCAATAACCTAACTGACTATGTTATGACTTTGTCTGGCGTAAAAGGTGCAGATCCAAAAGCTGCTGCTGCTGGTGCGCCTTTGTTCCAAGAACAATGTTCAGTTTGCCACGGCGCAACTGGTACCGGTGACCACCTTCAAGGTGCGCCTAACCTTACAGATAAAATCTATCTATATGGCGGCACCCGTGAAGACATCCACAACCAGATTTATAACGGTCGTGGTAACGTGATGCCTACTTGGCACGCTCGTCTTGATGAAGGTACAATTGATGCAGTAACTGTTTACGTACACTCTTTGGGTGGCGGACAGTAAGGCGCTTAAAATTTATACGAAAGCGGCATTGGATTCCAATGCCGCTTTCGCTATTTCAGGGATATAAAAACCTTTTCTTAATCAAGGTATTTTAAATAAAATAATTGCGGACAATAAATGCATTTTACCTGCGACCCGCGTCATTCTGTCTAATGGTAATCACCATTTCTAGAGATTAATAAGTGGCATCATGAATACTACAATTAATAATCACGAACAAAAAGATCCTGTCCACTCAGCTGAAGGTGTGGTTCAGGAAAATGTAAATGCGGTTAACTCTGCCAAGACCCGCGAACTTTACAACAAACGCCAACAAATCTATCCGAAGAATATTTCGGGTACATTTAGAAAGCTTAAATGGGCCGTAGTAGCTGTCCTTTTGGGTATATATTATATTCTTCCATTCTTGCGCTGGCCGCGCGAAGGTTCTGGTTCTGACCAATTTGTATTGGCGGATTTTGAACATAGACGCTTTTATTTTGGTCCAATCGAAATTTGGCCACAGGAAGTATATTATATTACCGGTCTTTTGATTTTGGCTGGTGTTGGTCTTTTCCTTGCAACTTCGTTGTTTGGTCGTGTTTGGTGTGGTTATGCGTGCCCACAAACTGTTTGGACAGATTTATTCATCTGGATTGAACAATTATTTGAAGGCGACCGTAACCAACGTATTCGCCTTGACAAAGCACCATGGTCTTTTGACAAAGCATGGCGCAAAATTGGCAAGCATGCTGTTTGGTTGCTCATTTCATTGATGACTGGTGGTTGGTTCGTTATGTATTTTAACGATGCCTATGTCGTCTTGGGTGGCTTCTTAACTGGTAAAGCACCTTTTTCAGCCTATGTCTTTGCTGGTGCTTTAACATTTACTACTTATGCACTTGCCGGAACCCTGCGTGAGCAGGTTTGTACATTCATGTGCCCATGGCCACGTATCCAAGCGGCGATGTTGGATCATGAAGCATTATCAGTAACCTATAAACATGACCGTGGCGAACCACGTGGTCCGCATAAAAAAGGTCAAAGCTGGGAAGGTCGTGGCGATTGCGTTGATTGCCGTCAATGTATCGCAGTTTGCCCTGCGGGTATTGATATTCGTGAAGGTTTGCAGATTGAATGTATTAACTGCGCGCTTTGTATCGATGCTTGTGATGAGATTATGGACAAAGTTGGTCGCCCAAGAGGTTTGATTGGCTATGACACAGAAGACAATATTAATCGTCGTCTAAAAGGTCAAACCAGCCAATTCAATTTCATCCGTCCAAGAACTATTTTCTATGGTACTATCTTTGCAATTGTTTCAGGTGCAATGCTATATGGCCTATTAACTCGCCACACTATCGGTGTGAACGTTATCAGGGATCGTGCGCCATTATTTGTTACACTTTCTGACGGAAGCGTTCGCAATGCTTATACCTTAAAGATTCTTAATATGTCGGGTGCTGATAGAAATGTCGCAATCACATTTGAAGGAATTACAAATGGACATTTAGAAGGTGAAACCGGAAAGTTTGAAAACAATGAGCTTTTGATGGAAACCAAGCCAAATAAAGTATCTGTTGTTAGAACTTTTGTGGTTGCTTCGCCTGAACAGCAAAAAGCGAAATCTGTCGTTATTAAAGTTAAAGTACGTGATTTGAAAACTAATGAAGTTGCTACTTCAAAATCCGTCTTTATTACCGGAACAGAGTAGGCTATATAGTAATTATGCCTACTGATTTACCAGAAACAAACGCCAACCCTGCCGCGAGCAAAGGCACGCTTACGGGTTGGCATATCCTTACTATTTTCATCGTTGGATTTGGGATTGTCTTTACCGTAAATGGTATTTTCATTTACAAAGCAATCTCCACCAATTCCGGTGAAATTCAGCACGCCTATATGGAAGGGTTGAAATTCAATGAAACCCTTGAGACGCGTGAAAAACAAAAAAACCTTGGCTGGGACATGACTTTGTCTATGACGCGTGGGGCGGGTGGCGATGCGCTATTCACCGCCCAAATGCTTGATAAAAACGGCCAGCCAGTTAATGGTCTTAACATGAACGGTATTTTATATCGTAATACCGAAAATAAAGATGACCATAAACTTGTTTTCAAAGAAATAAAAACTGGGCTTTATGAAGCGGTTGTTCCAAAGCTTGGCCCTGGTAAATGGCTCTTTGAAGCAAAGGCAACCAAAGCTGGTGAACCAGATTTTACTACGGAGACGTCGCTATCAATACGCTAGCAGGAAATGATTTTGATGAGGCACGTGGTTGTCCATCGGGTTTGGATATTGCTGCACCCGAAAGAAGTGCTGCTGATCCAAAGGCGTTTGTGCGTAAAGGTGACAAAGGTGAATATAACCTTGAGTTACTTGTAAAAGGCGCGAAATGCGTTAATTGCCTTGGTAAAATTGAACGCGGTGTAAGCGAAATTCCCGGCATTGAGGAGGCGCGCCTAAACCTTTCTACTGGTCGCTTTATTGCGGGCTGGCACGATAAAAATCTTGACCCTGCCAAAATTGTTCAAAAAATTATCGATCTTGGATATGGCGCAATTCCATTCCAAAGCGACATTGCCCAAAGTGTAAGCGATACCGAGGCCAAAAAGCTTTTAATCTATATGACCGTGGCGGGCGCATCGATGATGTTCGTCATGATGTTGGTTGAGCCGGTTTGGCTTGCCGGAATTTTCGGCGAAATGGGGCCGGGAACACGGACATTTTTCCATTGGCTTGCCGCCATGATTGCCATCCCTGCGGGGGCTTATGCGGGCATTCCATTTTTTTCAAGTGCTTGGAAAAACCTTAAAAAAGGTCATGCCAATATGGATGTGCCAATTTCATTGGCATTAATCCTTACTGCTGCCTTGAGCCTTTGGGCAACTATTAATTTCCGCGAGCATACGTTTTTTGAAGCGATTGTTATGCTGGAATTTTTCTTGCTTATCGGTCGTTATCTTGATCATAAATTACGCCAAAAATCACGGATTGCCGCCCAAGAGTTACTTGCATTACAGGCCGTAACCGCAAATGTCATTCAGGGTAATGGCACAATTAAATCCGTCAAAGTTTCTGATGTAAAAGAAGGTGAGATTATTGAAATCCTCCCTGGTGACCGGATTCCGGTTGATGGTGTGGTTATTCAAGGGGTTTCGCAGGGTGATTTCTCACTTATAACCGGTGAAACACAGGCAATTGATATTGGTATCGATAGCCATTTACGCGCCGGTTCATTAAACCTTACTGGTAAGTTGCTTATGAAGGCAACCAAAGTTGCCGATGACAGCTTCTTGGCGCAAATTGCCCGCCTTGTGGAAGCAGGCGAACAATCGAAATCAGTTTATGTTCGTTTGGCGGATAAGGCGGCACAGCTTTATGTTCCTGTGGTGCATGGCGCCGCACTTTTGACTTTTGTAGGTTGGTTAATTGCCGGACGCGGGTTTGAAACCGCAATTTGGAACGCCTGTGCGGTTTTGATTATTACTTGCCCATGTGCGCTTGGTCTTGCGGTTCCTGCGGTGCAGGTGGTGGCAAGTGGTCGTTTGTTTAAAAATGGCGTATTGGTGAAATCTGGTGACGCGCTAGAGCGTTTGGCAAGTATTGATTATATCGTATTTGACAAAACCGGGGTTTTAACCCGTGGTCAGCCAAACCTTATTAATCGCAATGAAATAAGCGATGAAAACCTTGTGGCGGCGGCAATGCTAGCGCGTGCATCGCGTCATCCACTTGCCCGCGCGATTGCCCGTCTTGCTGGCCCTGGGCCAAGCATTAAAGATGCCCAAGAAGTCCCTGGTTACGGCGTAGAAGCCGATGTTGACGGCGTAAAAATACGCATGGGTCGTGCCGAATGGGTTGGTGCGCAATCGGATAATAGCGAAACCGAAATGTGGTATCGCAAGGGTGATGAAGCAGCTGTTCGTTTTGCATTCTCTGATACTTTGCGCGATGATACCGTGGCAACAATCGTAAAATTAAAAAAATTGGGCATGGGTATAGAGGTTTTATCCGGCGATAAATTGGGCGCGGTAGAGGCGGCGGCAAAAGCGGCAGGTATTGAAAAATTTACTGCTGGGGCGTCGCCGTTTGACAAAGCGGCAAGGCTTGATGAATTAAATGCCCAAGGTCGCAAAACCCTTATGGTTGGTGATGGCCTAAATGATGCGCCTGCGCTTGCCAAGGCATTGGTTTCAATTGCCCCAGGGGCGGCGGCGGATGCCTCACAATCGGCGTCTGATATGGTGTTCTCTGGTGAAAATCTGAATTCAGTTTATGAATCTATCATGGTTAGCCGTATGGCAAAATCACGGGTTCTTGAAAACTTCTGGTTCTCAGCATTTTATAATTTAATAACTGTGCCAATCGCTATTTTTGGCTTTGTTACCCCGCCAATTGCTGCCTTTGCAATGTCAATGTCATCAGTTATTGTTAGTTTGAACGCATTGCGTTTATATAAAAAATAGTCTGTGCTTGCATAAAGGAATATTATGGAAACCCTAATCTTTCTAATTCCAATCGCATTTGGCGTTGCGGCCTTGGCATTGGTTGCCTTTATCTGGACGGTAAAAAACAAGCAATATGAAGACCCAAAAGGCGATGCCAGCCGCATTTTGCTTGAAGATGACGACAAGCCATTATGATTAAAATTTGACGTTATCGAGTTTTGGTAAATTTAGGCGCAACAAAAAAGGCTTGGGAAATTTCCCAAGCCTTTTTGTTTAAACTGAAAGATGGATTAAAGCGCCTTGCGGATTTTTGCTTCTTCTTCGGTATCAACCGCAGTGGTAATGGCTTGGCCTTGTGACGCACCTTTGTTTTTGCTTAGCTGTGGTTGATAAGCAACCGCGCCATGTTCTGCGCAATATGGCCAGTTACCGTGGGTCTTTGCACCACAGAAACCAAATTCCGCATCAGTTGGGTCGCCAATTGGCCATTTGCACATGCAAGTGCCAAGTTCAAGCACGCTAAGAAGCTTGCCAGATTTTGCACGGCTCTCATCACGAAGGTTGGCAAACGCCGCCTCGGTATGGATTTTAACAGGCTCTTCAAGAACTGGTTTAACAACTGGTTCTTTGATTTCAACCTTTTTAATCGGTGGTGCTTCCGCCACAACTGCCGGACGTGCAGGTCTCGTTGGTCTCTTTGCCGGGCGTGACGGTGTGGCACGACCTGCAAGGCCAAGGCGGTGAACTTTGCCAATAACGGCATTTCTGGTCACACTACCCAATTGTTTAGCAATTTGACTTGCGGACAGTCCATCAATCCACAATTTTTTTAACGTCTCAACCCGTTCATCGGTCCAGCTCATAAAAAGACCCCATCAGTTATACAACAACATATAGTATTATTGGCGATTTTACGAAGAGTGCAGGTTGTTGTTCCGTACCTCTTCATTATACAATTTATCGTATGAAAACTTTTAACCAACCACAAGCCCTAGTAAGGAACTTTTCCACAGGCAAATCACGAACACTGGAACTAATATCTAAATCTAGTATTTCGTTAATGATTAGTAAACGTTGATTTATATAGGCTTTAGAATAGTTAAGTTCAACTGTTAAAAGTCTGTTATAACGAAAATTAACACTGGAAAATTACAGTTATAAGGACTAAAAGATGCGGCTTGTTGGATTGGTTGGTAACAAGCTTCCACAAAATTTATGTTAATTGTTGGCGATGATGTTTTGTCGCCAATTTTGTTTTTATAGTAAAGTTTTTACAAAACTTTTTTGCAGAACTTTTTATTGGGAGAGAGTAAATGTCGCAATCGCCTTTGATGCCTGTATATCCACCGTCGCCAGCAAATTTTGTTGAGGGACGCGGTGTTGAATTATTTGATGACAAGGGTAACCGATATTTAGATTTTGTTGCCGGTATTGCCACTAATTGCCTTGGCCATGCGAGCCCAATTTTGGTTGATGCGCTTACTAAACAAGCAAATAAATTATGGCACGTTTCAAATTCATACCAAACTGAATTGCAAAAAAGTTTGGCGGAAAAATGGACATCTGTAACTTTCGCCGATGTGGTTTTCTTTACCAACTCTGGTACCGAAGCAATTGAGGCATGTTTAAAAACTGCGCGTAAATATCATTTTGAAAAAGGCAAGCCAGAGAAAATTGATATTATCGGTTTTGATGGTGCATTCCATGGTCGTTCTTATGGCGGTATTAATGCGGCGGCAAACCCAAACTACCTTCACGGTTTTGGCCCTGCATTGCCTGGCTTTAAACAGTGTAAATTTGGCGACCTTGACGCGCTAAAAGCAATGATTGATGAAAAAACTGCTGGTATCATTCTTGAACCAATTCAGGGTGAGGGTGGTTGCCGTGCCGCATCTGATGAATATCTAAAAGGTATTCGCGAACTTTGCGATGCCAATGACATTCTTTTGATTTATGACGAAGTTCAATCTGGCGCTGCTCGTTCTGGTAAATTGTTTGCCCATGAATGGTCTGGTGTTACCCCTGATATTATGGCGGCTGCCAAAGGTATCGGCGGCGGCTTCCCAATGGGCGCGTGCCTTGCCACTGAAAAAGCGGCGGTTGGTATGGTAAAAGGTGTTCACGGCTCTACATTTGGTGGTAACCCACTTGCGATGGCGGTTGGTCATGCGGTGTTTGGCGAAATCACCAAGCCTGAATTCCTTGAAAACGTAAATGCAATGGCAAATTCAGTTGGTCAGGCATTTGAAGGTTTAAAAGATACTTATCCAGAATTAATTGAAGAAGTTCGCGGCAAGGGTCTTTTGCGTGGTATTAAACTTACTATCGATCCACAAATCGTTCGCACCAAGGCATTTAATAATGGTCTTTTGGTTGCGGTTGCCGGCGGTAATGTGTTAAGGGTTGTTCCACCATTAATCATTACCCAAGACGACGTTTCAGAGGCGGTTGCAATCCTTGATAAGGCGCTTGCTGAAACTAGAGAAGAGTTAAAAAACAAATAAAAGGCCTCCCCCACCGTGAGACATTTTCTTGACATTGACGCGATTGACGCGAGTGAGCTTAAAAATATTCTTAAAATGGCGCATGAAATGAAAAATGCGCGTCTTGGTATGCCAAAGGGGGCGCACGATAATGGTGCGCCTTTATCGGGGCATATTTTGGCGATGATTTTTGAAAAAAGCTCGACCCGAACTCGCGTTTCGTTTGATGTTGGTATGCGTCAATTGGGTGGGTCTGCGGTTTTGCTTGAAACCAGTACTTCACAATTGGGTCGTGGGGAAACCATTGCCGACACTGCGCGTGTGCTTTCACGCATGGTGGATGCAATCATGCTGCGTGCAAATTCGCACAAAAGCTTGGTTGAACTTGCGCGTTGGGCTTCGGTTCCAGTGATTAACGGTCTTACCGATAAATCACATCCATGCCAAATTATGGCGGATCTGATGACCATGGAAGAGGCGGGGCTTAATTTAAAAGATGCCCGCCTTGCATGGGTTGGTGATGGCAATAATGTTTTGACCTCTTTCATCGAAGCTTCGGCAGTGTTTGGCTTTTCACTTGTGGCGGCGTGTCCGGTTGGTTATCAGCCTGATAATAAAATCGTCAACAAAGCCATTGCCAAGGGCGCAAAGATTGAGGTTTTGACCGATGCTGCACTTGCCGTAAGCGGTGCCGATTGTGTGGTTACCGATACATGGGTTTCAATGGGTGACACCAATGTTGCCGACCGCATGGATGCATTAGGCCCTTATCAAGTTGATGAGGAATTGATGGCAAAGGCAAATAATGGTGCAATTTTCATGCACTGCCTTCCTGCGCACCGCAATGAAGAAGTGACCGATGCCGTGATTGATGGCCCATCTTCCAAGGTTTTTGATGAGGCTGAAAACCGCATTCATGCGCAAAAGGCAGTTTTACGCTGGTGTCTTGAGAAATAACTATTTGCGTAAAATAAAAAAATAAGTGTATTATTTGCGCATGGATGACGCTTCGCACGATATTTTTATAAATTCAGATGATATTGCCTTCAGTTTTGTATTCGAAGGGGCGGCGGTTCGTGGTGAATTGGTTCGCCTTGGGCCTGCGACCGCTGATGATATTATAACCCGCCATGATTTGCCCGATGAACTTGGGCGGCTTTTGGGGGAAATGTTGGCGCTTTCGGCGCTTTGTGGTGCGTCATTGAAATTTAATGGCCGCATGATTGTTGAATTGCGGTCCGAATATCAAAACGAAGAAACCCCGCTTGAGTTTATTGTTGCCGAATTTAATACCGATGGCACTTTGCGTGGTATGGTAAAACGCCGCCCAGTTTTTTATGACGAATTTGCCAATTCTGGCCTTGCGCATACTTTGCCCAATTTGTTTGGTATGGGTATATTGCTCATTACCATTGATCAAGGCACGAATATGGAGCGTTATCAGGGGCAGGTCGCGATTGAGGCTGATAAAATATCTGATCTTGCGGAAACATATTTCATGCAATCGGAACAAATCCCAAGTAAAATCATTCTTGCGGCGCGTAAATCAGATGATAAGCATGCCGAATGGTCATCATATGGCTTTATGATACAACGCGTTGCCGCCGATAGTGCGCGCGGTGTTACCGAAGATTTGTGGGACGAGGCAGTGATTAAATTTGAAACCCTTTCGCCCGATGAATTGCTTGACCGCGAAATTCCACCCGGGGAAATCTTGCACCGCCTTTACCATGAAAATGAAATCATGGTATTTAAGCCAAAATATCTGCTTGCGCGCTGCACCTGCAACCGTGAGAAATTGGTGCTTTTGATGTCGCAAATGCCAAAAGAAGATACAGAATTCTTGATTGAAAACGACGGCCAAATCCACGCCCGCTGCGAATTTTGCAACACCACATACCACATTGATCCGAGTGAGTTGAAATTGTAGGGTTTGCAGTTGTTTCGATGCTGTGTCGTTAAATTATGTGTTTGTGTTGATATTGCTTGTTATAAATTAATCACACGCTTTTCAAAAAATTATTGAAACTTTCACTTTTTGGAAGTATTAAGAATTTTATGAGTGTGTTATCGGAATGTGTTTCAAAATCAAATCTTACCAATCGGGTATTTAACGAAAGCCAATTACGTGACTTGCTTGGTGGAAGTGATGCGCGAAGATATGCCTTGGTTAATCGTGCGTTGAAAGATAATTCGGTAATTAAGATTAAGCGTGGGCAATATATTTTAAACCCAAAAATCTATTCCCAAAATATTCACCCCTTTGCAATTGCCCAAGCAATGGTTCATGGAAGTTATATCTCGTTTGAAACTGCATTGGCGTATTATGGCTGGATTCCCGAAGCAGTATATACGATTGCATCAGTAACACCAGAACGCAAAACCATAGTTTATAATAACGATAAAATTGGCCATTTTACCTTTCAACCGCTTGCAATCAATCAATTCCAATTTTTGCAAGGTGTTGAAAGGGTAAGGTTAAATAATCTTACTGCCTTTGTTGCCCAGCCCTTGCGCGCACTTATGGATTTGGTTGCTTTGCGAAAAATTACTTGGCGCGATTTGGGTTGGGTCATTAATGGTTTACGGGTTGATGAAAGCCACCTTTTATCTTTGGGCAAGAAAGATTTTGCCAAACTTAAATCAATTTATATGCACAAGGCAGCCAATAATTTCCTGCAAGAGCTAGAAAAATCTGTGCTGGCTTTAAAAGCCAATGCGAAAAATGGAAATCGATATGATTGATATTATTAGAGAAAAGCTAAAACAATATAATGCTTCCAATGATATTGAATTGGAAAATGCAACCAAAGAAGTGATGCAAGAAATTGCCCTTTATGGTCTTTGGCGTGCTGATTTTTTCGATGTCGCACTTTTTCAAGGTGGAACAAGTCTAAGGATTTTACATGGTTTAAACCGCTTTTCCGAAGATCTTGATTTTATTTTACGGCAAGCAAATGAAGCTTTTGATTGGATGCCATATTTAAAAACCTTAACAAAAGTATTTGCGGAATTTGGTCTTAATCTTGAGGTTCAGCCAAGTGGAAAAATGGATGCCGCAATCCGTCAGGCAATTATAAAAGATAATGCGATTATAAATCAGCTAAACCTTACATTCGGCAATAATGGTCAAGCAAAGACAATTAAAATTAAATTGGAAATTGACACAAACCCACCGGCTTATTCAGATGAGGCAAGCTCTTTCCTTGATTTTCCAACAGATTATGAAGTTAGACACCAAGACTTGGCGTCTAATTTTGCATTAAAAATTCATGCCCTACTTTGCCGACCTTATTTTAAGGGGCGTGATTGGTATGACTTTTCTTGGTATGTTGCAAAAAGTATTACCCCGAATTTAAAACATTTGAATGCTGCATTAGAACAATCAGGGCCCTGGGCAAATACTGGCAAAATAGCTATTGATATAGATTGGTTGAAGCAAAATTTAGAAGAAAAAATTAAAAGCATTAATTGGCAAGATGCAAAAAAAGATGTGCAACGCTTCATAAAACAAGATGAGTTAAAGTCACTGGAATTATGGAGTGATAGGTTCTTTTTATCTAAATTAGAAAAATTGGTGCAATATTCAAATTGAAGATTTAGAATTTTTCCAATCTTACCCCAATGTAATTATCCACCCTTTAATAACCCTATCTTTACCCCTTTATGAGATAAAGCGTGTCATGGGAAAAGATATGGTTGAATATAAATTAATAAAAAGAAGTAGTATTACAAAAGAAGAAGAGAGTATTTGGCGTGATATGTGTGCCAAAACTATGCGTTTTGCTTCACCAGTATTATTGCCACAATTTAGCGCAATTATTGATGAAATTCGTGGTGATGTTGAGGTTATTGTGGCGCGTGAAAACGGCGTGTCGGTTGGGTTTTTGGCGCTTCATAAACGCTCGTCAAAAATTGCCCGTCCGGCGGGGGCACCATTTTCGGATTATACCGCCTTTGTTTCATATGCGGATGCAAAAATAAGCCTTCCCGATGCTTTGGAAGCAGTAGGGATAGATAGGTTACAAGTTATCGGCCTTGTTGATCCATATGGTGTTTGCGGCACAATAAAGGGTGAAGAGGAATTGGCATATGGCATTGATACTAAATCCGATGTTGTTCCCAATAGCCTTAGCAAAAAGCACCAAAAAAATTATCGCCGCATTAAACGCCATCTAATTGATGATTATGGTGAAGAGCATTTCATTTTTAATGACAAAAGCGAAGCTCACTTCCGCAAAATGATTGAGTTTAAGCGGGCGCAAACCATTCATACCGGCGTGCATGACTTTTTGGCCCCCGAATGGGTCGAGAAATTGATGGAAAAATTATTCTTTTCCCAAGATCCTGACTATTATGGCTGCATGATTAGTTTGATGACGCATGAAACACCAATTTGTTTCCAATTTGGCCCGCGTGTTGGAAATCGCATGCATCCGTGGATTGCGACCTATGATCAGGACTTTTTCCAATATTCACCAGGGCAAATTTTCTTGGTCGAGATTTTGGATGTCCTAAAAGGGCAGGGGATTGATTATTACGATCTTTCGGTTGGTGAAAGCCGCTATAAATCCACATTCTCCAATGATTCACATCTTGTGCGTCATGGCAAAATTTGCCGCACTGGACTTGTGGCTAAACAAGATGGCGAGATTTGGAACGAAGATACAAAAATCGGCAAAATACATAATAAATTAAGACGGCGAATAGACCAGATTGCGTGTTTGGAACTTGAATTGTCGGGGAGAATAAAGGGTATCGGTTTTGCATTGGCAAATGCCACAAAGCGGATAAAAAATTAAAATTTTTGGAGTATGGAATGGGTAATATTATCGAGTGGGAACAAGACACTCTTAAAAACTTTACACATGATGATTATTTGGTGAAACATAATTTGCATGAACATCCGGTTTTTTCGGATGAAGGGCTTGTAAAAATCCTTGATGCGTATCCACGCGATAAATTAGAAGTTTTCACAATGGGGAAAGACCCGCATGGTTGGGGGCAATGGTGTTTGGGTCGCCATAATAACCTTAGTGGAGCAGAGTTAATGGAGGCGGTTAAAAATGGTCGCATCTGGCTAAACCTGCGCGGCACGAATAAAGCCGCTCCCGAAGTAAACGAAGTTTGTGAAGCCTTGTTCAATGAAATTGAGCAAAAAACAGGTGTGAATACTTTCAAGCACGATATGGGCATGCTGATTTCATCGCCCAAGGCACAGGTTTATTATCATGCGGATATGCCATTGGTTTTATTGGTGCAAATCCGTGGAACCAAAAAAGTTTATCTTTATCCGCCAGAAGATCCATATCTTACTGATGAACAGATGGAAAGCATCGCAATCAAAGAAAAGGATGAGCAATTACGCCCAAAACCAGAATGGGATAATGATTGCCTTTTAATCCATGATTTAAAACCTGGTGAGCTTTTGACATGGCGTCAAAATGCGCCGCACCGCATTGAAAACCATGATTGCGTTAATGTCTCTTTCTCAACCGAATTTTTGACAACCGAAGCTTTGGTGCGGGCAAATACGCTTTATGCCAATGGTTGCCTTCGTCGTTATTTTGGCATGAAACCTTCTTTTAGAAACTCATCACCATTGATGAATTATCTAAAAGTGATTTATGCGCGCTTTGTTAAGTTAATGGGTGGCTATAAAGGCAAAAATACTTTGCCTATTCCACATTTCACGCTTGATAAAGAAAATTTGGGCAAGTTAATCTTTGATAATGATTATGATGCAAGCGTTCTGAATTAAAAAATAAATTTAATTGAAAACAATAACAATGGGGGCGTAATTCGCCCCCTTTATTATGTCTAGTCAAGAGTGTATTTAATAAAAATACAAATATTAACCAATATATACTATGTAAATACCTGATTTTTGCAATTTATTAAGTATAATAATAATGCAAATATGCCATAAAGACCTGTTTTTTGTAGAAAAGTCTAACACAAAATGATTTCTATAATTAATTGTATTTAATCTATATTTTTAACTTTAATTAAACATTGTCTTGATACTTTAGTAGATAAAATAAAAAAACTGGGCAATATAATAAGTTGGGTTATAATATGTGTGCGCTAAAAACAGCCAAGGAGTGTTTGGCTAGATTACAGCGGGATTTTGTTAAATTAACAAAAAACAACCGCGCAAACGTTGCAGTTTTATTTGCTCTTGCAAGTATTCCGCTTGCGGGATTCGTTGCAACAGGTGTCGAGGTGGCACGTATTACCAATGCCAAGCAACAGCTTCAGTCGGCAACAGATGCCGCCGCGATTGATAACACAACAAATGGTCGTGGCACTGATGAAGAGGCAATTACTTATGCAAAGAATTTTGTCAAAGCCTCAATCGGTGCAAATGTACAGGTTGATGATGTAACCATTGGTAAATATACCGAAAATGGCAACGAAATGATGGGCGTCGTTGTTGATGCAAAGCTGAATTCAATTTTTGCCGGCATCGTTGGCGTAGACAATTTTGATATTAAAGCCTCATCCAGTGCAACCGCAGCAATGGGGCCAAACGAGATTGTATTTGTTCTTGATACCACTGGTTCAATGGCGCAAAATAACCGTATGGTTAACCTAAAAGCGGCGGTTAAAAACGTTCTTGGCCAATTGCAGCCGCAAAGTTCCAATGGCAACGTAAAGGTTGGTATCGTGCCATTTAATACAATGGTGAAAATGCAGCCTTCGACATCTTATACCAATGTGAATTATGGTAGTGCGGACACTTGGTATGGCTGCGACAGTACCAAAGGTTCAACTTCTTGGCCAAGCTGCTGGGTAGCGTTCGCACAGCGTGACGCAATGTGCAAAAATGCAACCGACCGCGTAGCTTGTAATGATAATGCTGTTTATTATGAAACCAAGGTTACTTGGTCTGGCTCAAATGCAACTTATAATCAGGTTGCAAAATCATATGAGGTGATAAACGGCAAATATAAAATTTATGTTCAAAGTGCAAAATGGTCATATTACGGCGGTTCTTGTTATAATTCTTATACTGATGAAACCGGCTATCATTGTAGCTCAAGCAATTCATCAGAGAAATTAACCAATGAATCTTCAACAACCTATACTAATCAGGGCAATTTAAGTAATTATTACTCTAACCCTGGTGCAAAATATACAAAAATGCCAGATTATATGACCTATATTCCAGCGCTTGCGAATGGTTTTGCTGGAACATATGAAGTAACTGGTAATAACAATAATATTACTTGGAACTATACAAATTATAGTTCAAATACACAACGCGTAGGCTTCCACCCGCCGACACCAGATCATAAAGATTTATGGACAGGTTGTATCTATGACCGCGATCAGCCACATGATACCGATGCGGCCGAAGCAAAACCTAGTGATAAATCTACTTGGTACACAGCAAGATTATGCGACTATGAACCATTGGAATCGGTTATCGGCCTTACAACAGATTTTGATGCATTGAATGCAAAAGTTGATGCTTTAAAACCTGCTGGCAATACAAACATTACAATTGGTTTGCAGTTTGCAATGGAGGTATTGTCACCATCATTACCTTATAGTGATGGCGCCGCCTTTAGCGATAAATCAACCAGAAAAACTATTATCCTTGTAACAGATGGTGCCAATACCAAAAACCGTTGGACATCAAATGCAAGCACAATAAACGACCGCACCAAACTGGCATGTCAAAATGCGAAGGATTTGGGAATTACCATGTTTGTTATCAAACTTGAAGAAGGCGATGATAGCTTGCTTGAAGGTTGTGCAACCAAACCACCTTATTATTTCGATTTGACTGGCTCTTCACAAATTGGTGCAGCATTACAATCAGTGCTTCAATCAATGGGTGAAACCCGTATAACAAAATAAGGCGGCATATACGCCAGAAGTCGAAGCCATGATGGGCTTGTAAATATCATCACTCCCCTGTTATGATGCAATGAATAACAGGGGAGAAAAATGATAAAATTACCGCAAATTCTTATTGCCTTTGGGCTTTTTGCTTTGGGCGCTTTGACGCCCAAGATTGCCGATTTTTTAGTGGCACTATTTAAATAATAAGATTTCTAATCAATTTATCGTTTTTTAACTTGACAAAATCACCGTTTAGTGAGGCAATATGTCGCATGAAAACGAGAACGCATAAAAGCGCAAATAAATTGTCAGGAGAGAGAAATGATTATCGGTACAATTAATGCCGCCGGCGTTGGCGGGGTAAAAATCCGCAAACTTTCCCGTGATTCACATTGGCAATGGCTAAAAGATGGTTGGTCTGATTTAAAGCGAAGCAATACGCCAAGTTTTGAGGTCGGCGGTCTTGTGGTGGCGATTTCCCTTATAATTATTTCATCGCTTTATTTCAGTGGCTATGCCGCATTAATACCTGTTGCGGGTGGGGCATTTGCCTTTGCTGCACCAATCATTGCTTCCTTGATTTATGCAATTTCAAATGGTTTAGAAAATTGGGCGCGGGTTGACGATTTATATCAAGCACCTTTCAAGCCGAAATCAGGCTCACAAATTGCATTTATTGGTTTCTTCCTTGGTTTTATGGTTTTGGTTTGGTTGCGGGTTGCAACTTTGCTTTATGCCTTTACCTATGGCTCTGGCGATATGATGGGGCATAATGATTTTATAAATTTTGTGCTTAATACCCCACAAGGCATGATGATGGCTGTTGTGGGAACGGCTTTGGGCGCAATGTTGGCAATTATTGGTTTTGTTTTTTCTGCAATTTCAATTCCACTTGCATATGATCGTGAAATTGATGCTTTTAGTGCAATGGCAACCTCTTACCGTGCTGTAATGGCCAATAAAACCTTGATGTTTTCATGGGCGTTTGTAATTGCCGTAATGCTTGTTTTATCGGCGTTTTTTGCCTTTGTGCCTTTGATTGTGATTTTCCCATGGTTGGGGCACGTTACATGGCGCGCATATCGTGAATTAGTGGAATAGTTCCACCTATTCAGACACTTCCCAGCCAAAAGCCTCAAGAAGTGTAACATTGAACACGCCCGCAATTTTGAAAGCAACCTCAAGAGACGGGGAATATTTCCCCGTCTCAATGGCGGCAATGGTTTGACGGGTTACGCCAACTTTTTCGCCCAATTCGCCTTGGGACATTTCCCCATTCATAAAGCGCAATGTGCGGATATTATTTGTAATTCTACCCATCATTATGCGCCTTTTCTATAACCCCAAATAACCAGTGAATATTGAACAAATTCAGCAATAACAATCATGAATAATGCCGAATTTACAATCTTCCAACCTGTTCCCAAAAATGGCAAGACAATGCCAACCATAATAATTCCCGCCATTAAAACATAATAGGCAATGCTCATAGATTTTTGGGAAATTGCGCGGTCACGTTCATCCATTTTTGCCTTGGCATCAATAGGGGTTTTAAAGCGGAAATACAAATGCCCAACAATTAAAATCGCAACCTGTATTGCAACAATTTCCGTGAATAGAATAAGCGTTGTAAAATCGGTAATTGGTTTATTATTCAAACTTGCACCAATTACGACCGTAAAATAAATTCCGTATGCGATTATCATTGCGCCCAATGATAGCCATGCAATTTTCTCCCGATATGGCATATTAACCTCCATCATTTTATGAAGGTAATGTTAGATATTTTTAACATAGAGTCAAATTGTTTTTACATAATGTTGGTTTTATATGACATTGTATGCTTCATTTATTATCCCAACCGCCGCCTAAGGCCTTGAAAAGCGATATTAATTGGCTTTGTGCTTGGGCCTCGATTTGAATGTTTTGTATTTGCAAATCTTTTAAGGATCTTTGGGCATCCAAAAGTTCCAATTTGGAAATATCACCTGCCTTAAAGCGTCTTAGCTGATGTTGGTAAAACTCATTTTGGGCATTTATGGCGTCTTGTTTTGCGGCGATTGTATCAGTTGCCGCTTTATAACCATTAAGAGCGCGTTCGGAATCGGATAATGCGGTAATGACGGATTTTGAATATTCATCCATTGCCTGTTTATCACGTGCCTCTGCGGCGTTTACTTGTGCCGTTACCCGTCCGCTATCGAAAATGCGCCATTGAATGCCTGGGACGATGGTGGTGGCAAGCGATGAATAGTCAAATGCCTTATTCAAATCCATAGTTTCCCAACCCGCATGGGCGGAAATTGTGAATTTGGGATAATATTCCGCCTTGGTCGCCGCAATTTGTGAGGCGGTCATTTGCAATTTTGCCTCTGCTGCCTGAATATCGGGGCGCCGTTCAAGCAATTCGGCGCGTTGCCCCACTGGAAAGGCGAAAATTTGCACATTTTGAGTAGGGGCAGAAAGTAGATATAAGGTGCTTTCAGGTGGTTTTCCCAAAAGTGTGGCAATCGCAAAGCATAAATCGCGTCTTTTGGCCTCTAATGTTGGGATTTGGCTTTCATAATTTTCGCGCTTGGCGATGGTTTCATCAATATCCTTTTGCGATATATCGCCCTTTTGTACGCGGATTTTTAAAAGTGCAATACTTTGATCAAGATTACCCAAATATTCACGTGTGGCCGCAAGCTGGCGTGTGGTGTTATTAAGTTCAAAATAATTGCGCCCAATTTCGGCGGCGATAGACATTTTTGTGGCTTCACGTCCGTATATTTGCGCTTTGATGGCGGCATCGGTTGCATCAATCTGGTTTTTAAGGCCACCAAAAACATCAATTTCCCAGCTTGCATCAAAACCGTATTGATAGACGGTTTGGTCACGCGAAACCCCAGGAAGTTTGGTAATTGGCATTGCACCATTTTCACTTAGCTGGTTTTGCGAAACCTTTGCCCCTGCCACAAGTGCAGGGCCAAGGCCAGCCCGTGAAAATTGGTTTTGTGCGCGCGCTTCTTCAATGCGGTGGGTGGCAAGGGCAATGTCATAATTTTGCGCCATTGCCTCATCAATTAATGCGGTAAGTGTGGGGTCATTAAATGCCAACCACCATTTTGAAAGCACAACCTCTTTAACGGGGACATTGGGCAATTTTGCCGCCGAACTTCCAGTTTTTATATTGGGTGTGTTGGGTTTTGCACTTTCAAAATGCGCGCAACCGCCGATAAAAACTAATGCGAATAATGGGATAAAAAACTGCTGTTTCATTGCAATTTATTCCTTACGATAAAATAAGATGCGGTTAGCGATAATGTGCCGATAATCATTAATGCCATGAGCGATGGCAGAACATCCATAAAACCTTGCCCTTTAAGGAAAATTCCTTGAACAATGCGCAAAGTATAAAGATTAGGGATGGATAGGGCGATGTCTTGTAAAAATTGCGGCATATTTTCATATGGTGTCGCAAAGCCAGACATTAAAACCATCGGCACCATAATGGTAAATACGCCCAAAATTGCTTGTTGCTGGGTTTGTGAAAATGCCGAAATGATTAAACCTAAACCAATCACCGCATAGACATGCACAAAAAGCGATAATAATAATAAAAAGAAATTGCCCGTAAATGGAACGCCAAAAAACGTAAGTGCGGCAAACACCATAAACATCCCCAAGGGTGGGCCAATAATCATCGCAGGCATAGCCTTGGCGATAATTATTTCAACATAGGTTGCGGGCGAAACCAGCAATTGATCAAATGTCCCCAACTCACGCTCGCGCGCAATTGACATAGAGGTTACACCAAGTGCCGACATTGATACCAAAAGCGGGGCAAGCGATGGCACAACAAACCAGAAATAATTCAGCGTGGGATTAAACCAATATCTTATGCCCGTTCTATCGGGGTTTTTATCGACTGCGGTCTTGGTAAATACCCCCATGGAATTGGCAATGGTTTCAATATAGGAAACCACAATCTGCCCGGCATTGGCGCGGCGTCCATCAACAATTAGTTCAATTTTGGGCGGGGTTTTATTGATTATATCGCGTGAAAAATTTTGCGGAATAATAATTCCGACCAGATTTTTTCCATTAACAATGCTTTGTTCAACTTCTTCTTGGGATGAAACCGCAACAATTTTGCCAACAAATTTTGATGCGGCAACCGATGAAACAAATTCTTGGGCATAAGCCCCGCCATCCATATCATAAACGCCAATATCAATGTTTTTAACGTCAAGGGTAACGGCAAAGCTAAAGATGAATAATTGCATCAATGGCGGCGCAATAAGGCCAACACGGGCTTTCTTATCGCGTAATACGCATAAAAGCTCTTTGATGATTTGCGCCCATAGGGTTGGTGAAAACAATTTCATTTTTTACCGTCCAATGTCGTTGCAGTCGCCCTAAAGGCAAGGAAAAAGAATAAAGCGCCAATCAAAAGCATAAAGCCGATATTGGGTAAAAGCACGCCCCAGACATCGCCCACCAAAAATATTGAACGAAGTGAGGAAACATAATATTTCGCCGCCACAATATTGCTCATAATCTGAAGCGGTACAGGCATTGATGAGGTTTCATAAATAAAGCCAGACAGCATCATTGCGGGCAAAAACCCTGCGAAAAGGGCGATTTGTGATGCCACAAATTGGTTTTTGGTGGCCGATGAAATCAAAAGCCCTTGCCCCAATGCCGGTATTAAAAATGCCGATGATGATGCAAATAAGCCAAGCAAAGAACCACGAAGCGGCACACCAAATGCAAACACCGCCAAAAGTGTGCAAATTGCGGTCGCGACAAGCCCCAAAAGGAAATAGGGGATTAATTTTCCCGCCAATATTTCAATTCGGCTGGCGGGGGTGGCCATTAATGCCTCCATTGTGCCACGTTCAAATTCACGTGCCACCACCATCGCGGTCAAAAGCGTGCCAATCATAGTCATAACAATGGCAATTGCACCAGGGATAAGTGTCCGCCGACTTTCAATTTCGGCATTAAACCAATATTGCGGAATAACATCAATTCGGCGCGCCATTGTGGCTTGAAATTGTGGGCTATTTGCAAAATTATCTTGCAGCCATAATTGCGCAACCCCGGATGAAGCATTGGCAAGAAAGCGGGCGGTGTTTGGCTGTGTACCATCTGAAATAATTTCAACAATTGGGCCAAGTGATGGGCGTGTTATCCGCTCGTCAAAATTTTCGGGAATGACCACAATGCCGCGAATTGTGCCAATTTTTATTGCTTCTTGTGCCTCAACCATATTGCGCATAGGGTGAACCACAAAATAGCGTGAACCCGAATATTTCGCGCTTATGGATTGTGCCTTTACGCTGTCACTTTGTCTGACAATGCCAATCGGAAGATTGCGAATATCAAGCGATACCGCATAGGCAAATAGCAATAACAAAATTACTGGCAAAAGCCCTGCCACCAAAAACGTGGATGGATCACGAAGCATCTGTTTGGTTTCTTTGATTATTAAAGCCCAAAGTCTGGAAAAGCTAAAACTTTTCATGCTGCTTCTCCTTTTTGGGCATCGACACGGCGTATAAGCTCGATAAAAGCTTGTTCCATTGTCGGGTTTTGTAAGTCTTTTGTTTCGACCGATGCTTTTAGCCCATCGGGTGTATCAAGCGCGATTAAATTGCCGCCATACATCATTGCAACACGGTCGCAATATTCGGCCTCTTCCATAAAATGTGTTGTCACCATTATGGTTACGCCTTTGGCAACCAGGCCATTTATGTGCATCCAAAACTCACGGCGGGTAAGGGGGTCAACGCCAGAGGTTGGCTCATCAAGGAATAAAACCGGCGGGCGGTGCATTAATGCACAGGCAAGGGCGAGGCGTTGTTTATACCCCAGTGGCAAATCGCCAGGTGCTGAAGAGAGATATTTTTCAAGATGGAAAATATCAATCATTTCATCAATTCTTTCGCGCTTTAATTTACCATCTAAACCATAAACCCCAGCGGAAAATTCAAGATTTTGTCCAACGCTTAAAAGCCCATAAAGTGAGAATTTTTGCGCCATATAGCCAAGATTGCTTTTTGCTTCTTTGGCGGCCTTGCGCAAATCATGCCCCGCAACCCGTGCCGTGCCAGAAGTGGGAATTAAAAGACCGCATAACATTTTAAAAGTGGTTGATTTTCCCGCACCATTAGGGCCCAGTAGCCCAAAAATCTCCCCCTTTTTTACTTCAAAAGAGACATTATTGGTGGCGATAAATTTTCCAAATTGTTTGGTTAAATTAACGCATGAAACCGGGGTTTGGGAAATGTCGCGCTCTAATTCAAAATTATCGGCAAGTTTGGAATGACCACCCGGGCCACCACCCAATAAATCGACAAAAGCATCTTCAAAACGTGGCTTGGTATGGGTTGCAATATAATCAAATTCTTTTGCAGTTTTTATAATTGCGTCATCAGAAGCATTGGATTTTTTTACCAGACGGATTGCCGAACCCTGTATTGTGCCATCACAGACATCATCAAGCTCTAATGCCACACCAAGAACTTTGCGGCGCATTTCGGCATCGCCTTTTAAAAGAAAGCTGCGTCCATTTAAAGTTTGGGTTAATTCATCGGGTTTACCGTCAAAAAGAATTTTGCCTTCATTAAACAGTAAAACCTCGGCGCATTTTTCTGCTTCATCAAGGTAGGAAGTTGACCAAACAACCGCCATTCCATCTGATGTCAAATCCTCGACCATGCGCCACAAATCTTGACGTGATACGGGGTCAACGCCCACACCAGGTTCATCGAGTAATAGAACTTTTGGTTCACCCAATAATGCGCAGGCAAGCCCAAGTTTCTGTTTCATGCCGCCTGATAACGCCCCAGCAAGGCGGGTTGTAAATGGCTCAAGACGGGTAAATTCCAAAAGCCTTGCAAAAAGTTTTTCACGTGTCTTTGCATCAACACGGCGTAGTTTTGAATAAAGCAACAGATTATCAAGAACGCTTAAATCTTCGTAAAGACCAAAACGTTGCGGCATATATCCAATAACGTCTTTTACATTCTGGTTTTGGGTTTTGGGGTCAAAACCCGCAACATTAACCATCCCGCTATCGGCATGAAGTAAGGTTGCAAGAATGCGCATTAATGTGGTTTTACCCGCGCCATCAGGGCCCACAATACCGGTTAATTGCCCTGACTTTATCTCCGCACTTACGCCGTCAAGTGCTTTGATATTGCCAAAACTTTTAACAATATTTTGAAATTTGATTGCGGGGCTTTCGGGCATTTATTTTGCCTTTTGCGCATTATTGGTTTTAGGGATGGTAACGCTTACGGGCATGCCTTGTAACAACCTGCCATCACTATCTTTAACAACGATGCGAATACGGTAAACAAGGTCGGTTCGTAAATCTTCGGTTTCGACTGTTTTGGGTGTAAATTCCGCCTTTGGCGAGACGAAACCAATTTGCCCGTGATAGATTTTGTCATTACCATCGCTTTTGATTTCAACCATTGTCCCTACGGGAATAAGACCAAGGGCGCGTTCGGGGGCATAGGCGCGAATATAGACAGGGTTATCAAGCGATACAGTATATATTGGCGTGCCAGCAGACACCACCGAACCATTTTCCTTATTGCGGGAAATTATGGTTCCACTTGCTGGTGCGCGTAATTTTGTATCATCAAGTGCGGTTTCAACCTTGGTTTTTGCCGCCTGGGCCGATAAAACTTTGCCATAGCCTGTTGCAATATCCTCTTTACGAGCGCCAGTTTGTGCAAGGCTTAGGGCTTCAATGGCTGCTTTATTTGCCGCCTTTGCCTGTTCAAGCTGGGTTTTTGCGCCATCGACAATACGTTGTGATACCGAACCACTTGGCAATAATGATGCCTGTCGATTATATTCGCTTTGGGCATTTTGCAAGGTGGCGGCGGTTTGTTCGACCTGTGCCTGTGCCTGCTTGATTTCTTGCGGGCGTGAGCCGGCTTTTAGCTTCTCATATTGCGCAGTTGCCGAATAAATATCGGCATTAACGCTTTGCAGTGCTTCTTCAAATGTGTCGGGGTCAAGCTCGGCAATGATTTGCCCTTCCAAAACTTTATCGCCCTCATCAACATTGATTTTGGCAATGCGACCATTTTGGCGGAATGATGCCTCAACCTCACGGATTTCAACATTGCCATAAAGTTTTGAAATATCTTGATCCTTGGCAGGGCGGATTTTATACCAATAAAATAAACCGCCACCAAGAATTATTGCAATCAATATCAATGGGATAAACTTTTTCATTCATTCACCGATCAGTTTCTCTAGATTTTCACGTAATTGATTTTTTAGGATTTGTTTTTGCGTATCACCAACTTCATCCCACCCCATAAAGCGGCATAATGTGGCGCGCGCAGCACGAAGGGCGATAACCTGCCCAAACATTGACATAGAAAATGCCCGCAGCCGTTCTTTTGCTAAATCGGGGCGAATTTGGGCAATGATAAATGAAAGCGCCTCTAAAACCGGGCGCATAAAACCTTCGTATAAAATATCGAATGCGTCAGTTGGTTTTTGTTGCTCACGAAGCACAAGATTTGCAACATTGTCCATATTTTCAAGAAACATGGTTTCTATTGCCTGCTCGGCAATTGCCATTATTGCAATGCGGGCAGTAGCCTTGTTAAATTCCCCGCTTGCCTTCAGGGCTTCAAGATATTTGATGCGATCGCCAGGGCGTGACCTTACAAATGCCGCAATATTTTCAAAAACCGCAATATAAAGCCCGTGCTTTGAACCAAAATGATATTTTATCAATGCCTGATTAACGCCGGCATTATCGGCAATTGCACGGGTAGATGCGGCATGAAAACCATCGCGCGCAAATATAAAGGTCGCCGATTTAACCAATAAATCACGCGTAACCTCGCCACGCGCGGCAATACCTTGAAGAGGTTCGGCATTTTTAGAGACCAAGTTAATCATCTGACTAAATTAATCAATTGAATAAATTAGTCAAGTGATTAAAATGATGGTTTGTGAGATTTAATTGGCATAAATTTTATCAGCCAAAATTCACATATAATTATGTCATGCGTATAATTTTGTATTATTTCGCGGTAGCTAATGACTTACGTTTCTTATTATTAACTACTGACATTAAGTATTTTCGAACCGGAATATCGTAATATTTGTCTAAAATTGCGCAAAGTATAATGACGCAAGTCACAAATATACAAGCAAGCAAATATGAGGGTTCTATATTGTATTTATTTAATAAAGTCCCGTAAATCCAAACAATTGGCTGATGCAGAATATATAATGCGTAAGATGTAATCCCAAAAAAATCAAAAACTTTATTTAGCTTTTTATATGTAGATGTACAAACTGCAAACATAACCAGAATTGGTATGCATACCATTTGCATGAATAATCGAAGGGTTACACTTACTTCAGGCATTAAAAATATTATCGAAAGTAATGCTATTATTAAGATGCCAACAATTGGCGGAAAGCTGAATTTTTTGTGCAATTCAAGGCGATGAAATAAAATTCCCAGGCCAAAAGAGTATAAAGTTCTTAATATCCCCATATACCAGCTTCCAAACATGAAACCTGCACCCTCGACATGTCCATAACTAGACAGGGTGAAAAAGGCTATTCCTGACGCTAATATCAATAACGCCAACAACTTGGTGTTTCTTACAAAAATCAAAAATGCCGCAAAGAACATATTCACAAGTAATTCATAGAATAATGACCACGCAGCTCCATTGATAAACAACCAAGTTTCAGCCTGATGTTTATATAATGATGGGATGAATAATAAGTTCAATAGGGTGTTGAACAATTTTGCAAAGTAAATATCTTGCAAGGTGAAAAGGTGATAAATCTCAACGATTGATCCCAAAATTGTTCCAAGAAAGAATAATGGGTATAGCCTTATAATCCTTCTAATCAAAAATTCTTTAAAGTTATATTTTGCAATTCCTTGAGACCAATATGTATGGGTTAATACAAACCCGCTTAACACAAAAAATAGGTCAACGGCCAAATATGCATAATGAATTTCATGTTTGATTAAAGGTGGTTCTGCTTTGTATAAATGAAAGAAAACAACAAAAACTGCCGCAAACCCTCTTATCCCATCCAATAATATAAATCTTTGGTTTTCTTTCTGCAAGATTGTCCAACTTTCTTAAATTAAGCTCGCTTTAAAGCACATGTTTGTAATTTAAATGTGAAATCATGAATACAATAAAGGCGTTTATTGCACGTGAATACTGCTTATGCTTAACAAATAGGCATAAGGTTAAATAATCCAAATACATGAGAGAGTAGATTGTTGACCAAGGTCAAAATGGTGCCGCAGAGAAGAATTGAACTTCCGACCCCGTCATTACCAATGACGTGCTCTACCACTGAGCTACTGCGGCATACCTGATGTGGTACTAATTTTTGCTTCCTAGTCTAAAAAAATTCTTATGTGAAGTGTTTTATATGATATTTTTTTGACAAATGCTGCAAGCGGTTTAGTTTGTTATTTTAAGCGGATTTAGTATTTGTAATTTTATAAATCCATCGTCTTTCCATGGCTTGTTTTAACTTAACCCTTATTGGTGCATCATAATATATTGCCAATAAATATGAAATTATAATCATAGAAGGTATAGTGACCAAGCATAGAGTAATTACGGCATTATTGCCTTGTAAGTGGAAAGTATTATTTGCGAAAAAGCCTATTAATGCAATTATTGGGGAGTGAATAACATATAATGGAAATGAAATATCCGCCAAGAAATTTGATGTTTTAAGCCATTTGCCTTTTATCTTATGCTTAGAGGCAAATAGAATAAGGCTTGGTGAAATTAATGTGAATAATAATGGGTAGATCCAAAATGGTAATGCTCTTCTTGGAAGGCAAAAGAACAGTATCAAAGACAAAATCAAAGCTATTGTTATCGCTATATTTGTTCGCGGTATTCTATTGCGCATTCTAAAGATAAAGACGCCTAATGGAAAACAGAATGATACTCTTAATAACCCGCCAAGCATTGTTGGTTCATCGGTTTTGGGTGAATTAATACCTAGGCTTTGATATGCCCAAAACATAAAGCCCAAAAAGCCAAATGTGCACAGTATAAAAAGCCTTTTATCGCTTAATTTTATAATCACCAAAGCAAAGCCAATATATGCGATATATTCAAAAAATAATGACCATAGCGCCCCGTTAAGCGGAAACATATCTTGCCCGCCAAATAATGCCTTTGGAACCATGAATATTGTCAGCATGAGGTCGTTTATGCTATTATTATCAAAGGCACCAGTAACCCTTAATGCCATTGATTGAATAACCATAAAACCGATCACGGCGCTTAAAACAACCATTGGGCTTAGGCGTATTATCCGAAGGCTTATAAATTTTTTGAATTCAAAACCATCTTGCAATTTTCTTTCATAGGAATATGCAAGAACAAAACCACTAAGCATAAAGAAGAAATCAACAGCCATCATTGACATACCAATTAAGTCTGTTTGATTACCGTAACACCAGGCGTTAAACCTTATTAAACAATGGTACATAAACACAAATATTGCCGCAATGCCGCGCATACCATCGAGGATTGCAAAATGTGACGTTTCTTCAGCGTTTTTAATCAACTTGTTATGCCAATAATTGTTGTAACTTATCGATACTAAATAAGGTGATAACTCTAATTTATAATTAAACTCTATGTAATTTATATTTGAACTGGAGAAAACCAATAAAGAAATTTATTGAAAAAAATGCTGAAAACCTTATGCAGAACTTTAGAGTTAAATTGCAAAAGGTATAATTGGCCAATGACAGAGCAAAAACCGCAAAAGCCAAAATCAAAAAAACAAACCCGTGAAGAAAAGCTTGCCAAAGCTTTGCGCGATAATCTTCGCCGCCGCAAAGAAAATGCACAGGAAAATCAGAATAAATCAAAATAATTATGCTTAAAGCACTTTAATATTTAGGCATAAATAGGCATAAGCCAGATATATTTTTATGTGCATATAAAAAGGTTACTTTAAATGGATAAAATCGCCATCACCGGTGGGAATGAATTAAACGGCAAAATTCATATTTCGGGTGCAAAAAACTCTGCCCTTAAGTTACAGGCGGCGGCACTTTTGACAAGTGAACCAATGGTAATCACAAATATGCCAGAGCTTGCGGATACCCGCTTTATGGTGCAGCTTTTGGAACAATTGGGCATGACCGTTTATTGGCCAAAAGGTTCAGGGCGGATGCAAACCCATATTCCTGAAATTCGTTCAACTATCGCGCCATATGATTTAGTTCGCAAAATGCGCGCGACCTTTAACGTTTTGGGGCCTTTGCTTGCGCGTGAAGGTCATGCCACGGTTTCTTTGCCTGGTGGTTGTGCGATTGGTGCGCGCCCGGTTGATCTTCACCTTAAAGCATTTGAAGCAATGGGTGCGGATATTGTGATTGAAGGTGGCTATGTAAAGGCGGCGGCATTGCGCGGGCTTAAAGGGGCGCATGTGGTATTCCCATTTGTTTCAGTTGGAGCAACCGAACATGCAATGCTTGCGGCGGTGCTTGCCGATGGTGAGACTGTGCTTGAAAATGCCGCGCGTGAGCCGGAGATTGTGGATATTGCCAATTGTCTAATCGCAATGGGTGCAAAGATTGAAGGTGCGGGCACATCAACCATTACCATTCAGGGTGTTACCTCATTAAAAGGCATTAATTACAAAGTTATTCCAGACCGTATCGAAGCCGGAACTTTCGCATGTTGTGTTGCCGCCACAGGTGGTGAGGTGGTTTTGACCGATGTTGTACCATCAACCCTTGGTGCATTGCTTAATGCCCTGCGTCAGGCGGGCGTTGGTGTTGAAACTGGTGAAGATTATATCAAAATCACCCGCGACAAAAACGTTCCTATCAAAGCGGTTGATATTGATACCCAGCCACACCCTGGTTTTCCAACCGATTTACAGGCTCAATTCATGGGGCTTATGACCATTGCCGATGGCACAAGTATTTTCCGTGAAAATATTTTTGAAAACCGCTTTATGCACGCGCCTGAATTGCGCCGTCTTGGCGCTGATATTACGGTTCGTGGTAATGAGGCGGTGGTTCGCGGTGTCAAGCAGCTTAAAGGCGCACAAGTTATGGCGACTGATTTGCGGGCATCGGTTTCACTTGTTATTGCGGGTCTTGTTGCCGAAGGGGAAACCCTTATCGGTCGGGTTTATCACCTTGATCGTGGTTTTGAGAATTTGGAAGAAAAGCTTTCAAACTGCGGCGCGAAAATCGCCCGCATAAGTGGTGCTGAATAAGGGGGTAAAATGCGTCTGATTGCACTTGAAGCCGAAGATTTAAATACCATTGCGGCGGCGTGTCAGGATGCGTTGTTTTTGGCACAAAATGCCACCTATTCGGCACAAAAGCGTGAATTTACTCTTTTGATAAATCGCTTCAGATGGGAAGATGACGCAAAGAACCAACGGGTTCAGGCATTATTATCCTTTTCATCGGTAAAAAGCGTGAAGGCACTTGGGGTTGATAAAAATTCCCAAATACCAAAGTCTATTCTGTCTATTGAATTTAAATCGTCTAATGAACCGCCAGAAGGTGAAATAATATTTGAACTTGCAGGCGGTGGTAAAATCTCGCTTGGGGTTGAATGCGTTGATATTATCCTTGGCGATATTGGCGAGGCGATGGATGTAAAAAAACGTCCAGACCATAATGGTGATAAATAATGGCAAAACTTTTGTTTGCAAAAGATGACGGATTTATGGGGGAATATAAAGCCCTTTTAAATTCACGTGGGGAAAATGTTGATGAGGCACAAATTATTGCGGCCCAAATCATTAAAGACGTGCGTGCACACGGTTTTGCCCATTTGCAAGCATTATCGCAAAAGTTTGATAAATACGAATTAACCCAAGATAATTTTAAAATCACTGCGGCGCAAATTGATGCCGCAACCGATAAATGTGCGCCAGAAGTTTTAAAAGCGCTTGAAGTTGCCGCGCAAAGAATTGCCGACTTCCACGGAAAATCCTTACCCAAAGATGGCTTTTACGAGGATGCAGACGGCATTGGCATGGGTTGGCGCTGGGGGGCTGTGGATGCGGCGGGGCTTTATGCGCCCGGTGGTTTGGCGGCTTATCCATCAAGTGTTTTGATGAATGCTGTTCCTGCCAAGGTGGCGGGGGTAGGGCGAATTTTAATGGCAACGCCGCCAAATAAATTGCATGAAAATCCGGCTATTTTGGCGGCGGCAAAAATTGCGGGCGTTACCGATGTTTACGGCGTTGGCGGTGCGCAGGCGATTGCGGCAATGGCCTATGGTGTCGAAGGTTTGGACGCGGTTGATGTTATTGTGGGCCCTGGGAATGCGTTTGTAAGCACGGCAAAAAAACTGGTCTTTGGCGATGTTGGTATCGATAGTGTTGCCGGCCCATCAGAAGTTTTCATCATTGCCGACGCGGGTGCGGATGCCGAAATTTTGGCGTGCGATTTACTGGCCCAAGCTGAACATGATGAGCAGGCGCAATCTATTCTTTTCACCGATAATACTGCCTTTGGGCAAAAGGTTATGCAGGCGGTCGATGCCCAAATTGCAAATGGCATTATTGCGGCACCTGCGGCTGCATCATGGCGCGATTATTGCGCGGTAATTATTGTTGAAAAACTTGTTGAGGCAATTGATTTGGTGAATATTGGCGCACCAGAGCATCTTGAGATTGCCACAGAAAACCCTGATGAGTTTTTGCCATATATCCGTCATTCCGGTTCGATTTTTATTGGGCATTATACGCCCGAATCCTTGGGTGATTATGTTGCGGGGCCAAACCACGTATTGCCAACTGGGCGGCGCGCGCGTTTTTCATCGGGTCTTTCAGTCCTTAATTTCATGAAGCGCACAACATTACTGCGTGCGACTAAAATAGGACTTGAAAATATTGGCCCATATGCCAGTGTGTTGGCGCGTGCCGAAGGGCTTCCAGCGCATGGTCATAGTGTTGATATTAGGTTGAAGAAATATGGGGAATGAATCCGCGAAAAATACTAATTTTCTTACGGATGTCGAGCTTGACCCCGATTCCCTTGCAATGGCTAATCAGGATGTTTTGCACGAAAGACGAATTGCCATTTTCGACCTACTCGAAGAAAACTATTTTGAAGTCGAAGGAACTGACGCAGGGCCATATAAATTATATATTTCTGTTTCTGATCAAAGACTTGTATTTGATATTCGCGATGCCAATGAAGCGCCGGTAAAAACGCATATATTATCACTTTCGCCTCTACGCCGAATTATTCGTGATTATTTGATGATTTGCGATAGCTATCACCATGCAATTCGCAATTCTACACCCTCACAGATTGAGGCAATCGATATGGGGCGGCGTGGCCTTCATAATGAAGGAACCGAACTGTTGGAGCTTCGCTTAAAAGGCAAAATAAACCTTAATTTCGACACGGCGCGGCGGCTCTTTACCCTTGTATGTGCGCTTCACATAAGGCTGTGAAATGGAGAGTAGCCTTGAGAGACCGCCACAGGCTATACTTTTTGCCTGCACTATGAATTCGATACGTTCACCAATGGCGGAGGCATTATTCAAACTTCGCTTTGGGACGCGCGCTTATTGCGATTCATGCGGCCTTAGAAAAGGGACGATTGACCCCATGGCGGTTTTTGCAATGGATGATTTGGGGTTCGATTTATCAAAACATCGTGCAAAAACCTTTGATATGTTGGACGATGATAATTTTGACTTAATCATAACCTTATCGCCAGAAGCACATCACCGCGCACTTGAATTTACGCGCCACTTGTCTTTGGAGGTTGAGTTTTGGAATACGTTCGACCCCTCATTGGCAGAAGGAACACGTGAACAGCGTATGGATGCCTTTATCGAAGTTCGCAATCAACTTGATAGAAAAATTCGTGATAGATTTGCCGAATTAAAGCCTTAATTTTATTTTAATTAACTTTTCTTTACTTTTGGAAGGTTGGAAATGTTAAAAAAAATCATAACACTATTAGGTTTTGTCGGTTTGGCAGGTTGCACAACGGTTACTGCGCCGTTGCCAAAGGCCGTGTCTGATTGGCCATTTGAAAATAAAGATAAGGTGACTTTTGTTCTTAGCGAAGATGCGGTTATGGACAAGGGGATTTCTGAGGCAAAAGAGGGCAAAAGTAAAGGCGAAGAGCTTTTGATAGAAATTAAAAAGAATAGCCCTGCGAACGAATTATCATATCTTGACAATAATCTAATTCATAAAGCAAAAATCTGGTTTAAAAAATCACCAAATGAAAAAGATGTTTATGCTTTTGCATTCTCTTTGCCGCTTTCTGAAAAAGATAAACTCGATAGCCCTGAAGATATCGAAATGATGAATACCGCGATTTATTCACGTGGAAAATTTGTGCAACAAGATGGAAAAATGATTTTCCAAACCTATGTCCTTAAATGCCCGTCGGATAGAGTGCAAAAGCAAACTGATTGCCCATATAAAACAGAGGCAGAGGCGTGGGATGCCGCTTTAACTCTACCAATTGATGGTGATGGTGAAAAAGATACCATCCCGTTTCTTGTTAAATAATTAGGCTTTTATAACCGCATTTTGCCAGCCTTCAATAAGGCTTTGTCTTAAAATGTCTGGCATTTGCGGTTTATAAATTTTGCTTTCAATCAGATTTGCCCCGGAATTAATTGCAATTCGTGCCGCGCCCATTGCGGTCATTTCAAGGTCACCGGGTTTTTCAACATTAATATCACATATATCGGCAAGAAATTGGCAAAAGAACTCATTGTGAACCATGCCGCCATCAATGCGCAAAATTTCAATATTTACGCCATCTTTTTTTAATGCCTCGAGTAAATCACGGGTTTGGTAGGCACTGGCCTCTAGTGCGGCGCGAACTATATGTGCGCGCCCAGTTTTGCGGCCAAGCCCCGTGATAATTCCACGTGCATCAGGTCGCCAATGCGGTGCGCCAAGCCCCGTAAAGGCCGGCACAAAATAAACCCCGCCATTATCGGGAATGGATTGTGCCAGGGTTTCGGTTTCATCGGCGGTTTTTACCAATCCCAATTCATCACGGACATATTGAATGGCGGTTCCCGCATTTAAAACCGCCCCCTCTAGGGCATAATTGGTTTTACCCTTTATCTGGCTTGCGATGGTTAAAAGCATTTTATTGGTGGAATTTGTTGGCCTATCTTCCAATTGCACCATTAAAAATGCGCCCGTGCCAAAGGTGATTTTTGCCTGACCGTTTGTTGCGCAATTTTGCCCCATTAATGCCGCCTGTTGATCGCCCAATATGCCAGTAATGGGAATTGATGCACCAAAAAGTGTGGTTTCGCCAAAATTGGCGTTGGAATCGCGTACTTCGGGCAAGATTTGCGGCGGAATGGAAAACATCGCCAATAATTCCATGTCCCATTGGTTAGTATGAATATTGAATAATGCAGTGCGCGAAGCGTTGGAGGCATCGGTGGCGTGTATTTTGCCGCCGGTTAAATTCCAAACCAGCCAGCTATCAACATTACCAAATGCGATTTCCCCCGCCACGCAACGCGCAAAAAGCCCATCAATATTTTTCAATAACCAGCGAATTTTAAAGGCGCTAAAATAGGCATCTGCAAGCAGACCTGTTTTTTCATTTAAAACTTTTTCAAGACCAGTCGCCCGCAATTCATCGCAAAAATCGCTGCCGCGTCTATCTTGCCATACAAGGGCATTATGAATTGGCTTTCCGGTTTTTCGCTCCCACAGAATTGTGGTTTCGCGTTGGTTGGTTATGCCGATACAATCAATTTTTTGATTATCCGCCGCCTCTTTGGCAACCTCAAAAGTATTTTGCCAAATAATATTGGCATCCTGTTCAACAATGTCAGGGGAAGGGGATATAAGTGGGACTGGCAATTGCACAAATTCCCCGCGCAAGAAGTTTTCATTATAAACTGCTGCACGGGTTGACGATGTGCCTTCATCAATCACCAGAATTTTTGCCATTTCCTGCCCCTTTTTAAATAATTTAGCTTGAAATTATATTTTGTACATACAATATTGAAAGGGTGTAAATTATGTGCTATATATAGACCAAAATAAAGGGTTAAATATGCAACGTGTTGAGGCTGATATTGCCATAAGTATTTCTGATTTAAAAAAGAATTTATCTAATGTAATTCGTGAAACCCGCGATGAGGCTGTGGCGATTCTTAATCACAACAAGGTTGCATCATATCTTTTGCCTGCAAAATTATATGAAGATTTAATGGATAGGCTTGAAGATCTTGAGATTGCAGAAATTATCAAATCCCGCGCCAATGAAACCCCAATAAAGGTTGAATTGAATGAGTTATAGCCTTGAGTTTTTGCCATCTGCATTAAAGGAATGGAAAAAACTTGGGGCAAATTTGCAATTGCAGTTTAAAGAGAAACTATCTGAACGCCTTGAAAATCCCCATATTCCTTCTTCAAAGTTAAGTGGAATGAAGGATTGTTATAAAATTAAGCTGCGTGCCGCTGGGTATCGTCTGGTTTATCGTGTTGAAGATTTGCGTGTAACTGTTGTGGTTGTTGCAGTTGGGCGTCGTGATAAAAATTTGGTTTATAAAGACGCCCATAATCGCTAAAAAATAACACTTACCGCAGCAATGGATTAAAGCCCAATTCTTTTTTCCAAAGCTCTATTGCATGCGGATAGTCCCATCTGCGTCTGCGCCCCATATCAAGGTGCAGGAAGTTTACGCCAAATCCCATACCGGTAAAGCCGCATTGAATTGCCGCCTCATAAAGTGATTTTCGTGAATGGGGCTGTATTTTGATGTCAATTGCTATCATTTTTGTGTGCATTGATAATGGTGCACCGCCAACCGCGTGATTATGCCCCGCGCAACGCCGCCCTGAATTTATAATGATTGGCGCATCTAAAATCCTGCGCATTTTTTCAAGCGCATCAAGGAATTTTGGGGAGTGATAATATTCCCCCTCGCAAAAATGTTCGCAGTCACATTTTAATTCATCAACATTAAAATGCGGCCAATGCCAACCTTTGCGGTCAAATTCAAATGCGCGTTTGTATAGTTTTTCGGTCTCTATGGTCATTATTTGCTCCAAAGAGTGAATAATGACGCCGAACCAAATATTGGGGATAAGGTTTAATAATCAATCCCTTTGCGCGCATTGATTGCGGCGCGTACCAAAAACGCCTGATGGGTTTCGTAAACATCATGCACGCGGATAATATCTGCACCACTATCTGCACCATAAAGCGCAATTGCCAATGAGCCGCCAAGGCGTGAAAGTGGATCATTTGCACTTTCATCAATTTTGCCGATGAACGATTTGCGTGATGCCCCAAGCAATACTGGGCATCCCAATGCTTGAAACCTGCTATGGCGTGAAAGTAAAGATAAATTATGCTCAAGCGTTTTGCCAAAACCAATCCCAACATCAAGAATGATGTTTTCACGTTTTACGCCCGCTTGGATGCATGCACCAATTCGTGCCGCCAAAAATGCCAAAATATCGGTGCAAACATCCTTATAGGCCGGATTATTTTGCATGGTTTCTGGGTCGCCACCTGAATGCATTATTACTACGGGAACATCAAGTTTAACAGCGGTTTCTAGTGAATTGTCAGAAAATGATAGCGCGCTTACATCATTCCAAATGTTTGCGCCGGCTTTTACTGCTGCTGTCGCAACTTCGGGTTTGCGAGTGTCGATTGAAATAATAATATCGGATTGCGCACGCAATTTTTCAATTAATGGAACTACCCGTTTAATTTCATCTTCGATTGAGGTTTCTTTTGCGCCCGGGCGTGTGCTTTCGCCGCCAATATCAATAATATCGGCGCCATCTTTTATAAGTTTAAGCGCGTGTTCAAGCGCATTTTCAGTGTCAAAAAAGCGACCGCCATCAGAAAAACTATCCGGCGTGGCATTAACAATGCCCATTATCATAGGCATAAGGCGATTTTTAAAATTGATTTGCATTAGGGGTTAATACAATGTTTTGAAAAAAATAAAGCAGGTTTAAGCATATGGGGAATGCTAAGGCTTTTAACGTTACAATAATGTAATAAAAAACAGCTAGTTCTAGAAATATAATTTACAATCTTAAAAAATAAAATTACACATTTCGCTCTAGTTAAAAAGGGGGTCTTTTTATGAATTTACTTAAAGTTAGTGGCTTGGCGCTTTTGCTTCTAAGCCTTGGGGCATGTGCGACTGTTACGCGTGGTACAACAACAGCTTTTTCAGTTGAGTCTACGCCAAGCAATGCACAGGTAAAAACTAATAACGGTTTTGCATGTGATGCAACGCCGTGCACATTCAAAATGCCGCGTAAAGCTGAATTTGATGTGACGATTTCAAAAGAAGGTTACAAACCATGGACTGGTCACGTTACCCATGCAATTTCTGGGCAAGGTGGCGCAGGTATGGCGGGCAATGTGGTTGCCGGTGGTATAATTGGTGTTGGCGTTGATGCGGCATCTGGTGCAATGTATGACTTAAAGCCAAATCCGCTAAAAGTAACTTTGGATCCTGTTGATGCAACAGCGTCTAAACCTTCTGAGCAACCTGCATCATAGGGGGATGATTATGAAAAAATCTATTTTAGCAATGGTAATGTTGGGCTCATCAATGTTGGTTGGTTGTGCTTCTTCTCTTCAATATAATCCAAAATATGTTGGCGGTGCTGGAACGGGCGCCAATATTGAGGGAAAAGCAACTTTGGTTATGTCAGATGAAGCTCAAAAAATGGTTTTCACTGGCGGCCCTTCGTCTTTAACTGGTGCTGCAACATCTATTACACTACCTATGGGACAGATATCTCGTGAAGCAGGTCTTGTGGTTCTTGGTGGCTCTTTCAAAGATGGCGTTCAAGTTGCTGTCGCTAATACTGATGGAACATATAATCTAGATGTTCAAGTGCGCAACTTTTCTTATAAATACGACCAATTATCAAACCTTGGAATGGCTGTGACGCCGAAAGTTTCTGTTGAAATGGTGGCAAAGGTTTATGATGCTCAAGGTAAGGAAATCGTTGACAAGACTTATTCTCGTACTGACTTTAAAGGGGATACTTATATGATTTCTACCCAACCGGCTGAAATCGTAAATGAAAATTTCCATAGGGCAGTTTCTGATATGTTCCGTGAACTAGTAAAAGATATAAATGATAAAACTAGTAACAAATCTTCATAAATAGTTATTTACTCATTAAAAAGCCCAAGCATTGCTTGGGCTTTTTTGTTGCCCAACTTTGTTGCCCAAGTAAGTTCACAAAAACTTCTTGCAGTAAACCCTTGACTCTTCCCCTTCGTAATCCTACCTCAGGCTTGTTAGCAGTCGAGTGGGGTGAGTGCTAAAACAGTCCCCTTTCAAGCTCTGTTAATTTATATTTTTCTGAAACTCATACAAAGGGAGTATTTCTATGAGCTTTCGTCCATTAGGTGACCGCGTTTTGGTTAAACGCACTGAAGAAGAAACTAAAACTGCCGGTGGTATCATCATTCCTGATACCGCAAAAGAAAAACCACAAGAAGGCGAGATTGTCGCTGTTGGTTCTGGCGTTCGTGATGAAGATGGCAAATTTGTTGCTTTGGAAGTTAAAGTTGGCGACAAAGTGCTTTTCGGCAAATGGTCTGGAACAGAAGTTAAAATCAACGGTCAAGACCTGTTGATTATGAAAGAGACCGATATTCTTGGTATTTTGGCTTAGTATTCTTGGCTAATAAAATTTTTAATTGGAGATAAAAATGGCTGCTAAAACAGTTAATTTCGGTTCAGATGCACGCGAAAAAATGTTGCAAGGTGTAGACATTCTTGCAAATGCGGTAAAAGTAACCCTTGGCCCTAAAGGCCGTTTCGTAGTTATCGAAAAATCTTTTGGCGCACCACGCACCACCAAAGACGGTGTATCAGTTGCCAAAGAAATCGAACTTGAAGACAAGTTTCAAAACCTTGGTGCACAGCTTCTTCGTGAAGTTGCGTCAAAAACCAATGACATCGCGGGCGACGGCACAACAACCGCAACCGTTCTTGCCCAAGCAATCGTTCGCGAAGGCATGAAAGCTGTTTCATCTGGTCGTAACCCTATGGATCTTAAACGCGGTATCGATAAAGCAGTTGCCGATGTTGTGGCTGATCTTCAATCATCTGCGAAAAAAGTTTCTGGTTCTGAAGAAATTGCACAAGTTGGTACTATCTCTGCAAACGGCGAAACTTCAATCGGTCAAATGATTGCCGATGCCATGAGCAAAGTTGGCAACGAAGGCGTTATCACTGTTGAAGAAGCAAAATCAGCTGATACTGAACTTGATGTTGTTGAAGGTATGCAATTCGATCGTGGTTATTTGTCACCATATTTCGTGACCAATGCCGACAAAATGGAAGCAATTCTTGAAGATCCAATGATTTTGATTTTCGAGAAAAAAATCGGTTCTTTGCAACCAATGTTGCCAATCCTTGAAGCAGTTGTTCAAAACGGTCGTCCGCTTTTGATTATTGCTGAGGATGTTGAAGGTGAAGCACTTGCAACACTTGTTGTAAACAAACTTCGTGGTGGTCTTAAAGTATGTGCGGTTAAGGCACCTGGCTTTGGTGATCGTCGTAAAGCAATGCTTGAAGACCTTGCAATCTTGACCGGTGGTCAGGTTATTTCTGAAGATTTGGGTATCAAACTTGAAACCGTAACTTTGGACATGCTTGGTACTGCGAAAAAAGTAACCGTTAAAAAAGACGATACCACAATCGTTGACGGTGCAGGCTCTAAAGAAGAAATTGAAGCACGTGTTGCACAAATCAAACGCCAAGTCGAAGAAACTTCTTCTGATTATGACCGTGAAAAACTTCAAGAACGTCTTGCTAAATTGGCTGGCGGTGTTGCAGTTATCCGCGTTGGCGGCATGACTGAAGTTGAAGTTAAAGAACGCAAAGACCGCGTTGATGATGCATTGAACGCAACCCGCGCTGCGGTTGAAGAAGGTATCGTCCCTGGTGGTGGTGCTGCTCTACTTCGCGCTGCGGAAGCTATTACTGTTAAAGGCATCAATGATGACGAAGATGCGGGTATCGCAATCGTAAAACGTTCTTTACAATCACCTATCCGTCAAATCGTTGAAAATGCTGGTGTTGAAGGTTCAATCGTTGTTGCAAAAATTCTTGAAAACCCTGATCGTGCTTTCGGCTTCAACGCGCAAACCGAAGAATATGTTGATATGGTAAAAGCAGGTATCATCGACCCAATGAAAGTAGTTCGTACTGCTCTTCAAGATGCTGCTTCTGTTGCTGCCCTTATCATCACTACTGAGGCTGCGATTGTTGATGCGCCTAAGAAAGATGCGGGTATGCCTGCTATGCCTGGTGGCATGGGCGGTATGGGTGGTATGGACTTCTAATCACCCAAACATAATTTTTAATATTAAAAGACCGCCAGTAATATATTGGCGGTCTTTTTTTATGTATTGTTTTGAATAAAACTTTGTAACCTAAGTAAAAAATACCTAGATGCTGCAATTAATTTCAAAATACCGACAGGTAACTGAATAAACACCTGTTAATGTTTAATGAAATGTTGAAAAATATTGTAAATATTTAGCATATTTTCTTGGATGTTAGATTTTTAAATGAAATTGTAGTCTCTGGATAAAATATATTGGATGTTATAAACAAGACAAATTCTAAAGATCGGCGTCAGCAGATTATTGATGCCGCTAGCGATCTTTTTAGAAAGCAGGGTTATTATGGAACCCGTATGACCGATATTGCGCATTATATCGGTGTTACAAAACCTGTAGTTTACCGTTTTTTCGATTCAAAAGAAAAACTATTTTCCGAATGGTTCGAAGATTCAGTTACACATGAATATGACCAATTAATTGATTATATTAATAATTCTAAAGAAAGTGCGCGAGTAATTACCAAGGTAACACTTGATAAATATTTCGATATGATAGTAAGTTCGCTTATTCTTACTCCATACAAAATTGCAATTATGGAGGCGGGCATTTGCCCGGAAATTACAAAGATTGTTTATGACAAAATGCAGATACGCTTTCTTGATGCCATGCATGCATTGTTTGAACGCGCGCAAAAAAATAAAGAATTAAAAGAATTAAAAGAATTTGATGTAAAACTTATGGTGAATTTGTTTGTTGCGCCAATCTGTGCAAGTTTGGTTCATTATACGGTTTTTGGGTATGAAAAGGTTGATCCAGAACGTCTTAAAAAATTCTATGATGCCCATCACGATTCATTCTGGATGTCTTGGGCGGCATAAGGCTAAACAAGGCTTTGTGCCTAATATCTTTGCTAAAAACAAAATCTTGCTTTATAGGGCTTGTCCGCGAATGCGGGCATTTTTTTTAAGGTTTTGGGGGCGTCGTGGCAGACATTAATAAAGACCAATCTAATTATGTTTTTGGCGTAGTTAAAAATTACGACCATGCCTTGGGGCTTTCGGTTTGTTTTCGCCAATGGTCTGATACTTCACATTGCCATTTTTTGCATGGTTATGCTTTAAGAGTGTCTTTGGAATTTGTTTCATTAGAGCTTGATAGCCGTAATTGGGTAATTCCATTTGGGGGCTTAAAAGAAATTAAGCAATATTTGGTTGATAATTTTGACCATAAAACTTTTGTTGCCGAAACTGACCCAGAACTTGCAACATTCAAAACCTTGCACGAAAAGCAAATTATTGACTTGCTAGTAGTTCCGGCCCTAAGCGTGGAATTATTTGCCAAAATGATTTTTGAACGCGTCAGTGAATGGTTAGAGGCGGGCAGGGCGCAATATGGCAATGCCGTCTTGCGTAAAGTGTCCGTGTCCGAACATGATGCCAATCACGGCTATTATGAAGATATTAATTGGCAACAAAAACTATAATTATCTTTTCCAGCTCATTAGACAGCCTACACTCTCACAATTTGGATAGACATCGGGCTTTTCAGTAGTGATTTTTATTGCCATCACTTGCGGTTTGGCTTTGCAAATATCAATCATCTGCTCACAAATAGTTTCTTGTAGATTGAAATGTTGTTGCGTTTTTAATTCATCAAGTGCGGACACCAGAAAATCATAATTCACAACATTTTCAATGTCGTCTTTAAAAGTTGTTTTATTGACCTCTAGTTCAATATTAATAATCAAGCGTTGGCGTGCCGCTTTTTCAAAATCATGTATGCCAATTGAAAAGTCTGCCTGATAATTTTTTAAAAATAAAGTATAAGTCAATTTAACTCTCTCTGATAAGGAACATAACATCGCGTTCTTGTGGGACTAAATGCTGCCCGCAATCGACGTGAATGGTTTGCCCATTGGCAATATTGGTGTTTACAAGCATCATTGCGGCATTGGCAATTGCCTGGGTTGATACTGGCCTTTGTAATAAATTCATGGCGCGGGTTTTGGCAAATTCTAATTCAGTTTGGTCGCCACTTTGCAAGGTGATGCCGGGGGCGATATTATTTATTCTTATGCCCTGTTTATCCATTTCCATAACAAGCATCGCCATAGCCCCCGATAGTGCAAATTTTGAAATTGTATAAGAAAAATAATCGGGGTTAAGGTTTTCAAGTTTTTGATCAAGGATATTTATTATATTACGTGGCAATGATTTATCGCTATATTTTGCGAATGCCTGTGTAATCAAAATTGGTGAAAGGCAATTTACCCGCATTGCCTCATCAAAAATTTGTTTATCTGCGGCTTTGGCATCATCATATTCAAAGACGGCGGCATTATTGATTATAGCTTGTAAATCAGGATGATTTTCGCAAAGTGCCTTTATTATTTCATCGATATTTTCAGGCTGGTTAAGATCAAAATAGACGGTTTCCGCCGCGCCACCAAATTCATTGATTTGTTTGGCAAGATTTTCGGCATCAGAATTCGATTTGTTGTAATGTATCAACACGTGCCAGCCATTTTGGGCGAAATGTTTGCAAATGCATTCGCCAATTCTTTTTGCGCCGCCAGTTACCAATATAGTTTTTGAATACATCATCAAGCCATAACATTAAATCATTTTGTCCGCAAATACGTATGAAAAACAAAAATTTCCATTCAATTTTTGTGTTAATTTGAGATGAAGTCAAATTTAAATTAGTATAAGTGTTTAGTATCTTTCAACTAATGGTTTGGCGTATATTCGTTGGGAAGGCTTCTTTACTATCCAATTACTTTTATGCTTGTTTGACAATTTTTAGGGTAAAAATGACTGAAGAAAAAAAGTTTCATCACGGCAACCTAAAAGATGAATTAATAGAGGCATCTATTAGTTTTGTTACGGCACAAAAAGATACTGAAATTTCAATGCGTGAAATTGCAAATTCATTGGGCGTTACCCATGCCGCAGTTTATCGCCATTTTGAATCCAAAAATGAATTATTGGCTGCTGTGGCGGCGAATGGCTATTTATTATTGGCAAAATACCTTGATGATGAATTTGTAAAGCTTAAAAATCTGCGGCCGCGCCCATTATTATTTGGTATGTTGAATGCCTATATTGATTTTTCTCTTGAACATGAGGGTTATTACCGCGTCATGTTTAACCGCGATGTCATTAAGTCTAGTGATGAGGATTTGGCAAATGCAATTGCCCAAAGTCGGATACCAATGCAAATGGCAATCGAGCGGATTACACAAAAGAATGGCTTTAGAGATACTTTATTAATTGCGACCTTGCCCAATGATATTTGGTCATTCTTGCATGGTTATATAACGCTTGTAATTGATGGTTTGCTTTATGATGGCAATTCCCCAAGCCAAACCCCAAAAATTTCAAAGCAGAATTATATAAACCTTATCCTGAATTCTATCCTAATATAAATGCCGCCAATGTTTACACACCGGCGGCATTCTCCTGATAGGTAATTTTTAATTATATTATTTTTTGTTTTGACGATTTTCAATCAAATCATCAACAACTGATGGGTCGGCAAGGGTCGAAGTATCGCCCAATGCCCCAAAATCGTCTTCGGCAATTTTGCGCAAGATACGGCGCATGATCTTACCAGAACGGGTTTTTGGTAGGCCGACTGTCGCAAACTGAATTTTATCAGGGCTTGCGATAGGGCCAATATGTTGGCGAACCCATGCCACAAGTTCTTTGCGCAATTCATCCGATGGCTCATCACCAAGGTTAAGGGTAACATAGGCATAAATACCTTGCCCCTTAATGTCGTGCGGATAACCAACAACGGCTGCTTCGGCAACTTTACCATGTGATACCAATGCCGATTCAATTTCCGCAGTACCAAAGCGGTGGCCAGATACGTTGATAACGTCATCCACGCGACCAGTAATCCAGAAATAACCATCTTCGTCACGGCGTGCGCCGTCACCAGTAAAGTAATTACCTTTATAGGTGGTGAAATATGTGGTGAAGAAACGGTAATGGTCATTATAGATAGTACGCATCTGACCCGGCCAAGAATCCTTGATAATAAGGTTGCCTTCGGTTGCACCCTCAAGCTCTTTGCCTTCGGCATCCACCAATGCCGGCTGCACGCCAAAGAATGGCAAGGTTGCCGAACCTGGCTTTAATGTGGTTGCACCTGGAAGTGGGGTAATCATTGCGCCACCGGTTTCGGTTTGCCACCATGTATCAACAATTGGGCAACGGCTATCGCCAGGAACTTCGTAATACCAGCGCCATGCCTCTGGGTTGATTGGTTCACCAACCGAGCCAAGGATACGCAGCGATTTACGTGAAGTTTTCTTAACTGGCTCATCACCGTCACGCATAAGCGCACGGATTGCGGTTGGTGCAGTATAGAAAATATTGACCTGATGCTTATCAACCACTTCCCAGAAGCGTGAGGCATCAGGGTATGAAGGAACGCCTTCAAACATCAATGTAGTTGCGCCATTCGCAAGTGGGCCATAAACGATGTAAGAGTGACCAGTTACCCAGCCCACATCAGCCGTACACCAATAAACTTCACCGTCTTTATAATCAAACACATATTTATGCGTCAAAGATGCGTGAAGCAAATAGCCGCCAGTTGTATGAAGAACCCCTTTTGGTTTGCCAGTAGAGCCAGAGGTATAAAGGATGAAAAGCGGGGTTTCCGCAGGATATGCAATTGGTTCACAACGCGGGGAAACGTGACGTGACGCATCATGATAATATACGTCGCGCCCCGCCATCATGCTAACCGGGTCACCAGTGCGTGCCACAACCAAAATATGTTCAAGTACAGGACACATATTAGCCGCAATATCCGCATTGGCTTTTAATGGAACGGTTTTACCGCCGCGAACCGAAAAGTCAGCAGTAATCAAAAGTTTACTATCGCAGTCTTCGATACGTTGCGCCAAAGATTCGGCGCTGAAACCACCAAAAACCACCGAATGGATTGCGCCAATACGGGTACAGGCAAGCATTGCAAATGCCGCCTCTGGAATCATTGGAAGATAAATTGTTACGCGGTCGCCCTTATGCACGTTTAATGAACGCAGGGTGTTTGCCCATTTTGAAACTTCAAGGTGAAGCTGTTTATAGGTATAGGTTTTGCTTTCTTTGGGATTATCGCCTTCCCAAATAATTGCGATTTGTTCACCACGGGTTTCAAGGTGGCGGTCAATACAATTATAGGAAACGTTTAATTCGCCATCTTTGAACCACTCAATGCCAAAAGTATCTTCGTCAAATGATGTGGTCTTAATTTGTGTTGGTTCTTTGAACCAATCTAATGTTTTCGCCTGCTCCGCCCAGAAAGTATCGGGGTCGGTAATAGACTGTTTGTACATTTCCTCATATTTTTCTTTATTAATATGGGCATTTGCCGCCAAGTCTGCGGGAGGTGCGTAATTAGACATATTTGGTATTCCTCAATATAAACCTTGTTTTGGTGAACCCTAGTTTTTTGATTTGTTGTTCTAACGGATGGCACATTTGCAAGATTTCATAGCTTATAGTCAACTACTACTTTGGTGCTATGCATTTTTTTTTATTATTTTTTGCAGTGTCGAATATTAGTAAAAACCTATTATTAGCAAGTAATAATAAGAATTAAATGGCGTCATTTGTTGGATAATTTATGGGCAACTTAGATAATTAGCAAGTAATAAAAATGAATAGTATGATTTTCTTAATAAAATAGTGTTTTATCTTGGTTTTTTTGTACATATACCTTTATTTTTTAAAATAATATAACAGGTCAGGGAGAATATAATTATAAATGACTGTTAATTATCTTAAGATCGATGATGCGATTCTCGCAGAATTGATTAATATGCACCGTTTGTTTCTTGCCAGAAATGGCGGGAAACGTCTTGTCTTACGACTTGCAGACTTTTCAAAGAAAGATTTATCAGGCGCAGATTTCACTGATGCAGACTTGACGGGGTGCAATTTTGAACATGCCCGCTTGGTAAAGGCAAAATTCAACCGTGCAGTTCTAACTGGTGCAAATTTCCGCAATGCTGACATGAAATCGGTAAGCATGTATCGCGCTGATGTGCGCGGGGCATATCTTGCGGGGGCCGACATGTCATTTGCCGACTTATCAGAAGTTGATTTCCGTGAGGGCGTGGTTGCGTATAGTGATAAGGTAAATGGCTTTACGGTTATAAAACATAAAAAAGTCGCTGGTGACGCAGAAAGTGCCAATTTTACTGGCGCAACACTTGATTCATCACGGTTTAATGGTGCTTCGGCAAATGGGGCGGTCTTTCGTGATTGTTCAATGCGTGGTGCAAAACTTACTGGTGCACAATTAAAAAATGCCGATTTGGGTGGCGCAAATCTTGAAGGGGCGGATTTAAAAGGCGCGCGTCTTGAAGGGGCTTTATTTCACGACGCAATCCTTACCCGTACTGATTTTGGTGGACGTATGCCAAGTGGTGATGCGGTAAAAGGTGCTTTAATGTCACCTGATGAAAAAGCTATGGAATCTGTTGATGAGCTAAAGGTTATGGCATCTGAGCATCAGGAATGGTGGAAAACCAATGGCAAATCTGGCCGCCATGCCAATTTTAGCAAACGGGACTTGCGCCCGCTGCCAACTTTTTTGCGTGGCATGAATTTAACGGCATTAACCGCGTCCGAAGTTGTGGCAACCGGAATTATTTTTATGGAAGCCCAATTGCAGGGGGCGAATTTTGAAAATGCCGATTTGCGCGGTGCGGTTTTCGTGAATTGTGATTTAAGGGGTGCAAGTTTTAAGGGTGCCGCCTTGTAAAAGCCGATTTTCGTGGTGCTAATCTGTCACCGCTTCCGGTAAATCAAACCACGATTAAACATGCCTGCTTTGATGGCGCAGAATTGCGTTATGCAAGGTTTGATAAATCCAACCTAGAACAGGCAAGTTTTATGGAGGCGGATTTGCATGGTGCGATATTTGCCGGTGCCAATCTAAAAGGCGCAAAACGTAGTCCACAGCCATCAGGAGCATAAAACATTTGCTTTGTTGTTTTGGTGCGCTAAATATTTGTTGATTAAATCAATTATTCACCGAAGCAGGAAGATAAATGTTACTAACCACCGCCACATGGCAAGAAGTCGAACAACGTATCAAAGCCGGAAAAACCGGAATTATTATTCCAATTGGCTCGCATGAGCAGCATGGGCCAACTGGTTTAATCGGAACTGATGCCCTTTGCCCGCAATTAATTGCGTATGAGGCGGAAAAAAATAATGATTTGCTTGTTGGGCCAACTTTTGCGGTGGGGCAGGCACAGCATCATATGGGCTTTGCTGGTTCTATGGCGCTTCGGCCATCAACTATGATTGCCACCATTGTCGATTGGACCAATTCACTGGTTAAGCATGGTTTTACACATATTTATTGGCTTAATGGGCATGGCGGTAATTGCGCAACAATTAATGCGGCATTTTCCGAAACCTATTATCCATATTCATTCAAAAATGAAAAAGCACCTTTCGCCCACAAAATGATGAATTGGTGGGAATTACCAAATATCACCAAATTATGCTTTGAAACGTTCCCAACTGGACATGGATCACATGGTACAGCATCCGAAGTTGCCTTGACATATTGGGGCTATCCAGAGCGCGAGGTTCTAAATCAAATGGTGCTTGACCCCAAAATTGCCCCAGAAGGTCCAATTCGTGATGCCGTAGATTACCGTAATCGCTTTGCCGATGGTCGTATATCATCCGACCCAACCCAAGCCACAGTAGAAAAGGGCGCAAAAATTGCCGAAGTTGCCGTTGCCGGTCTACTTGAAGATTTTGCGAAATTTTTGGAAAACTAGGCCGCGTTTTTGGTTACGTTCATGCGCACTTGCATAAAGCGTAGTGCGCGCCCGGCGGCATCAATTGGAACGTCATTGTATAGCTTGCCAAGCTTTTCGGCATTGCCCATACCTTCGTCACCTAAAACAAATACTGCCAGAGCAACAAATAGGCCGCGTTCCAAATCTTTGGCACGACACAACATTGCAAGGCCATCAATATCTTTGCGTTTAACAAGATTATCAATTGTTTGATAATCAAGCCCGCATAAATCGGCAAAAGCTAGGCGGAATAAAGTGTGGTCACCGTTGCGCCAAATATTTGGTAATTGCTGTGCCGAAAAGCTATTGGTTGATTTCATAATCAATAATTTGCGTTCCATACGCTCATAATCTTCGGGCAATGCGGAATTTTTAATTACAACGCGCTGTTTTGCTTTTTCCATTGCGCGGTTTAACTCTTCTGGGGTAACGCTTTGGTTACGCTCCATAATTTCGCGGCGTAGGTTTGGGCCAACCGTCATATAAACTTCGTTCAAAAACTCCAAAGGCACGCTTTGACGCATAACAAATGGATGGTGTAATGCGGGGTTTGCTTCGGCGCGCTCAACAACTTTTCCATAAGTTGTATCACCAATTTTTGCGCCTTCGTTACGTAATAATGATGCAACAACATTATCATCACCATGATCAACCAAGGCATCAGAAACCGCTTCGGAAAGGGTATCACGTTCGGTAACCGCTAATTGGTATTGGGTTTCATTGTCGGCAACGATTTGAATCAAGTCACCATCAGTGAATGATTTTGAAGAGCGGATAATCGGATACGCAACATCAATAGTGTCATTGGCAAGGGCAAGGGCAAGTTCACGCGGGGCTTCACCACCTTCAAACTTCATTGACAATTCTTTGCGCACTTCTTGGTTTAATTCAAACGCAACTTTTGCCATTAATTCGCCGAATAATGCGGTTTCAACTTGTGTTTTTTCTTCTGATTCAAAGAATAAATCAGTAATTTCGTTTAGAAGTTCACGTCTTCTTTCAGAGGAATCTACTTTGGCTACTTCCAATAATTTGGTATATCTTTGACCAATTTCCATATCGACCCCTAATGTAGTCAGTTGGCGGTTTGCCACAATTAATAAGTATAATTATCTTTGCATAATTAAGTAAATAAAACGTGCAAAAAACAATCAATAGCGATTATTTTCTGCGTAATGGGCCATTATTTTGGCTGTTATCTGCGCTATCTTCAGTTGCTGGTTCGGCATATTCATCAAGTTCGCGCTTGAAAATTTTTGAAAATAAGCCTTTCTTTTTCGGCTTGTTGTCTGCGTCAGTTTTTTCTTCGGTTAAAACGTCTTTTTCATTTACTTCTGGTGGCAATGGCACGGGCGCCGAATTTTCATATATTTTTGCCGCCTGATTGGCGTCAGAAGTTTGTGCGATACCCTGCCACTCAGATTCAACTGAATAGCGTGGGCTTTTTTCATTTTTCAACATATCGCGACGCATTGCGGCGGCATCAACCATACCGTCCTTATCGCGATATTTATCATATTCCATCTGGGTTTTTGCAGGTGGACGCAATGGGCCAAGATTGGCCTCTCTTACTGGTTTTTCAGCGGTATCGTCATTTTGTGTTGCGGCCTGTTGCTGCATGCTTTGCTGCTGCATTGCCTGTTGATTGGCTTGTTCAGTGGCGCGGGCAACAGAATATTCGGGAATAGGTTGACGTGCATGGTTTTGATAATTTACGTCATTGGCTGAATAGCTTTGTTGTGGTGCAGGAGTTGGTGTTGAATATTGATATTGCTGCTGTGCCTGTGGTGCGGGGGCATAGGTCTGCACTTTGGTCACCGGAATAGGCTGCTGCTGGTTTTGTGCCGGTTTATATTGTTGCGGCTGATAATTTGCCTGAGGTTGATATTGCGGCTGCGGGTTATATTTTTGCATTTGGCCTTGCTGCTGCTGATTAGTTTCAGGTCGTACAAAGCTTATGGCCCCACCTTGTGCCGCTTGTTGCGGTTGGGGGGTGTATTGAACTTGTGGCTGCGGCTGCGGTTGTTGATTGGCGCGCACATTCCAGTTTGGAGTATTTGCGGAAGAGCCATATTGCAATGGTGTGACCGCATAATTTCCTGCACCACGATTTTGATTATTTGGTACATTTTGATAATTTGTAGCCAGATTTTTTTGCGGGGTAGGTGTGTTTATCGGCGCTCCCATTGATTGCGTACGATGTGGCACACCAGAAATCGCACCAACAATATTTAATGGCGTTTGCGAAGAGGTAAGCTGGCAAACATTGGCCATTGCCGCCTGAGTATAATAAACGAATGATCCACATGACATATTTGCGGCACAGGCCTGCGCACATTCTTGAATGGTTGCGGTGCGCGCCATGCCTTGTGGCACATTATTACTGGTCATTTGTGTATTATTGGCCATTTGCGTATATTGGGCAAAGGCAAATGTCGTGGAAATTGCGGTCATTGCCACCAATGGCAAAGAAAAATAAAGACCTTTTTTAGGATTTAATTTCAACTTTACAGACACATTCTGCCCCTTGAAAAATGCAATTCGCGCAATTTTAAAGGAAATGTATTAAATTATTCGGTTAAAATTAGATTAAGATTTGACCAAAGCGGCTTTTTTCTCTTCTATCTCAAGCCATTCCATTTCATGATTATCAAGGGTTTCTTTGGCATTGTCCAATTCCACACTAAGGCGGGTAAATTCATCGGGCGATTTGGCATAAAGCCCGTCTTGAGATAGTTTTTCTTCTAGCTTGATAATTTTTTCTTCTAATTGTGGAATAAGCTTTTCAAGCTCGGTCAAGCGATATTCGTCTTTATAGCTTAGCTTGGTTTGTATCTTTGGTGCAGTAGGTGGTGGCGGGGATTTTTTAACCGCCACTTTTTGCGGTTTGTGGGTAATTAATTGCAAGTTTTGCGCCGCTAAATCACTCCAGCCGCCGGCGGTTTCAAGCCAACGCCCATCACCAAGTGGTGCTAATGTTGAGGTTACAACATGGTCAAGAAACGCCCTATCGTGGCTTACAAGAATGATTGTGCCATCATAATTTGCCAATACTTCTTCTAAAACGTCCAAAGTATCCATGTCCAAATCATTTGTTGGCTCATCGAGAACTAGGAAATTACTTGGGCGCGCCATCGAAAGCGCAAGCATAACACGGTTACGCTCCCCCCCTGAAAAAGAGCCAACTGGTTGGCGCAATTGCGCCGATGAAAACAAAAAGTCCTTGGCATAGGCGGCAACATGGCGCTGCACATCCTGCACCATAATCATATCACCACCATGTGGGGCAAAGGTTTCCCACAATGTTGCTTTGGGGTCTAATTTTGCACGGCTTTGATCAAGATACGAAAGTGTAAGGTTTTTGGCGCGGCGAATATTGCCACTATCGGCGTTTAATTCGCCCACAAGCATTTTAATAAGGGTTGATTTGCCAATACCATTGGGCCCAACAATACCAATCCGATCACCGCGTAAAATCCGCAAATTGAAATCTTTGATAAGTGGGCGCTTTTCATCATAAGCTTTTTGGACATTCTTTGCCTCAAGGACAAGCTTGGAGGAAATATCACCCGATTGTGCCTTAACACTTGCCGCAGCGCCCGAAAGATTTGCCAATGCCTGTACACGAGTTTCACGCATTTCATAAAGTCTGCGTAAACGCCCCATATTTCTTGAACGCCGTGCCGTTACCCCACGTGAAAGCCAATGGGTTTCTTCTTTTAAACGGAGGTCAAGTTTTTCAAGGGCGCGGGTTTCTTGTTGTTCAATATTTTCCGCCCATTCATCAAACGCCTTGAACGATTGCCCCAGTTTTTTTGCCTTGCCATTGCGCAACCAAAGGCACGAAGTTGAAACATTTTCCAAAAAGGTTCTATCGTGGGAAATTAATAGGATCGCACCTTTATACGCCTTTAATTTTTCCTCTAACGCTTCAATGGCGGCAACGTCCAAATGGTTGGTCGGCTCATCAAGCAGCATTAAATCTGGCTCGGCGGCAAAAACGCGCGCCAAGGCGGCACGCCGCGCCTCACCTCCAGATAAACCTTGGATATTTATATCTTCTTCAAGCCCAAAATCATGTAATGCGGCAATTGCTTGGGCGCGGACAATTCCTTGTTCGCGTTCATCATTATGGGTGCGCGGAATGTCTTGCGAAACCCATTCAACAATGTTGGAAAAGCCAGTGAAATCGGGTTCTTGAAATTGGGTGGAAATAAATGCGCCGGTTGCAAGTACCCGTTCACCCTTGTCAAATTCCATATGACCAGAAATAATTTGCAAAAGTGTTGATTTACCGACCCCATTGGGGCCAACCAATGCCATACGCTCACGCGTTAAAAGCGATAAATCCACCCCCGAAAATATCGGCTTCGCACCCCTTACAAGGCAAATATCTTTTAATTGAAGAACAATATCATTTGCCATTAATTACCGAGCGTAGCGAGTTAAACAATGTGTCAGAATTTTTTGGAAACCGCGCTTTTCAAAAAAATCTGTCCGCCTGTTTCCACTTTGCTAAGTGAGCGCGAAGCGCGAAGGCGGCAAAGTGAGAATGTGGTGGGTCTTGTTGGACTCGAACCAACGACCAGACCGTTATGAGCGGCCGGCTCTAACCAACTGAGCTAAAGACCCACTTTTCAAACCGTGTAGGTTGGAAACCTAACTAATGGCGAAAATTAAAAAAGCCAAGTGCAAATGTTGGTGAAATCTGCAATCTCTTGCTGCTTAAAGTTAATAATGCCGCAAAAAAGCCTAAAATCCGTCCTTATTGGGAGCAATTTGTTATAATATTATTCAGCTTAGACAATCTATTAACATAAAATACCCATTTAGGAGGACTTAATGAAGAATTTTAAAAATAAACTTGGTGTTATGGCTGCGGCATCTGTTTTAGCATCTGGTTTAATTGCCGGAAGTGCTTTTGCCCAGACTGCAACTTGTTGCAATCAGCCAACACCAACCACAATGTTTATAAATGCTAATGCTGAAATTAAGCAAACCCCTGATTTGGCAATTGTTTCTGGTGGTGTAATCACCCAAGCAAAAGATGCCAAAACCGCAATGGCGGACAATTCACGCGCCATGAATGCGGCAATTGCCGCCATTAAAGCAACTGGTATTGCCGATAAAGACATTCAAACCAGTGGTTTTGCCATCAGCCCGCAATATGTCTATGTTTCAAGCAAACCACCAATTATCAAAGGCTATCAGGTTTCAAACACTGTAACAGTGCGGATTCACGATATGGCAAAAGTTGGCCCAGTGCTTGATTCCATGGTTGAAAAAGGCATGAATAATGTTTCCGGCCCAAATTTCACCATTGATGACCCAGACAAGGCACTTGATGGCGCACGGGTTGAGGCAATGAAAAAAGCACTCGCACGGGCTGATTTATATGCCAAATCTGCGGGAATGAAAATTAAACGCATCACTTCAATCAGTGAAAGCGGTAATTATGTTCCACAAGCCTATGCCCCTGCACCAATAATGGCAAAAATGTCTATGGACGCTGCTGAAGCCGCACCAGTACAAGCCGGTGAGGTTTCAATGTCAGTAAATGTCAATGTTGGGTTTGAACTTGAAAAATAATTCACTAAATAAATTTGAATTATTGGTTTAAAGAGAAACTTTAAACAGGTTCAAAGAAGATGGCAAATAAAGGCGGAGCGGGTTCTATGATAGTGAAATTATTGGTCGCAGCAGGGATGGGCGGTCTTGCCGCAATTGGTGTCCCGAAACTTCTAGATAATCAAAAGCCCGCTCAGTCAACCACATTGGTTGCCGATAATCAATCTTCACGTATTGTTCCGTCCACCAAAACCGATGCTATTATGTCTTATTCACCAGTGGTGAAAAAGGCATCGGGCGCGGTGGTGAATGTCTATGCCCAATCAATCCAAAAGGGTCGGGTTGCCCTTGACCCATTTTGGGGTTTGTTGAAAATTCCTGACAAGGCGCAGCAATCGCAAGGTTCAGGCGTTATTGTTCGCGATAATGGCGTGATTGTTACCAATAATCACGTTGTAGAAGGTGCGCAGCAATTGGTTGTGGTTTTGGGTGACCGCCGCGAATTTCCGGCCAAAGTAATTGTTACCGACCCCCGCACCGATTTGGCGGTTTTAAAAATTGATACTGCTGGTGAAAAATTACCAACCCTAAACTTTGCCAATACCCAAAGCGCCCAAGTAGGGGATCAGGTTTTGGCAATTGGTAATCCGTTCGGTGTCGGGCAAACCGTTACCGCAGGGATTATTTCGGCACTTGCCAGAACCGATGTCGGCATTACCGATTACTCGTTTTTCATTCAAACCGATGCCTCGATTAACCCTGGTAATTCGGGTGGTGCATTGGTTGATATGAATGGTAATTTGGTGGGCATTAATACGGCAATTTTCTCACAAAGTGGTTCATCTGCGGGTGTTGGTTTTGCCATTCCTGCGGAAATGGTGAAGCGCGTGGTTGATGGCGCGGTTTCCACTGGAAAAATTGTGCGTGCTTGGACTGGTATTGGTGGTCAAACCGTTACTAACGACATGGCTAAAACCCTTAATTTACCAAAACCGTCTGGGGTTTTAATTACCGATATTTACCCCGACACTGCGGCGGCAAAGGCGGGTTTAAAACGTGGCGATGTTGTGGTTTCTTTAAGTGGAACTGCGGTCACGGATGCAAGCTCATTACGTTATTTGGCGGCAACCAAAGCACCAGGTGAAGATATTGTTTTTGAATATTATCGTGGTGGCAATAAACAAACCGTAACCGGAAAACTTACTGCCCCTGCGGGAAGCCGTGGTGATGAAAAACCAATTACTGGCAAAAATAGCTTTGACGGTATCAAAATCGTTACGCTTTCGCCTGCTGTTGCCGATGATTTGGGCATTGATATGTTCCAAAAAGGCGTTGTTATTACCAATGTTGACGGTAATTCAATTGCTGCACGCTCTGGCTTCCAAATTGGTGATGTAGTGCTTGAAATAAATAGTCAGCCTGTTACAAACGTCAAAGACTTTGAAGGCAAACTTGGCTCTGGTCGTCAGGGGCAGGTAACCATTTTACGCAATGGTCAGGCGATTACGGCAGTTTTATTTTTGTGAGTGATTTATTCAGTACTGATGAAAAGCCAATGGCGGGCGGTGATTTTCGCCCGTTATCGGAAGTTTTGCGCCCCAAATCCATTGCCGAAGTTGTTGGGCAAGACCATCTTTTAAGTGATGATGCCCCATTGGGGCAAATGCTTTTGCAAAAGCGGCTTTCATCCCTAATCCTTTGGGGGCCAGCGGGGGTGGGTAAAACCACAATTGCGCGGCTTTTGGCGCAAACAACTGGTATGGAATTTTTGCCATTATCGGCGGTTTTTTCCGGCGTTGGCGATTTAAAAAAGGCATTTGAGCAGGCGGAAAAATATAAACAAATGGGGCGTAAAACCCTATTATTTGTTGATGAGATTCACCGTTTTAACCGCGCCCAACAAGATGGCTTCTTACCCTATGTCGAAAGTGGTTTGGTAACATTGGTGGGGGCAACCACCGAAAACCCTTCTTTCGAGCTTAATTCTGCGCTTTTATCACGCGCACGGGTATTTGTTTTAAATGCGCTTGATGAGGTCGCACTTAACCAATTGCTTGACCGTGCCGAAGTCCATTTTAATCAAGAAAATGCGTTTGAAAATGATGCGCGCGCCACATTAATCGCGCTTTGTGATGGGGATGGGCGCTATTTATTAAATCTTGCGGGCGAAATTCTTGCACTTAATAAGGGTGATAAAATCACCGCTCCACAGGTTTTGAAATTCGCACAAAAAAAGCCGCAAGCCTATGATAAAAATAAGGATGAGCATTATAATCTAATTTCCGCCCTCCATAAATCTGTGCGGGCATCAGACCCCGATGCGGCATTATATTGGCTTGCACGGATGTTAAATGGTGGCGAAGACCCGATGTTTATTGCGCGTAGGGTAATTCGCATGGCATCCGAAGATATTGGACTTGCCGAACCCCATGCCTTGTCGGTTTGTATTGCCGCCAAAGAGGCATATCACCATTTAGGAACGCCCGAAGGCGAATTGGCATTGGCACAAGCGGTGGTGCATTTGGCGTGTAGCCCGAAATCAAATGCCGTTTATACCGCGTTTAAATCCGCACAGGTTTTAGCAAAACAAACCCAAAATGAAATGCCACCCAAACACTTCCTAAATGCCCCAACCAAAATGATGAAAGAATTGGGTTATGGCAAGGACTACCAATACGACCCCGATGTTGTGGGCGGGGTTTCGGGTCTTTCTGGCTTCCCCGAACGCATGGGGCAACCCAAACTTTACGCGCCCAAAGACACAGGCGCAGAGGCGCGGATATTACCCAAACTAGAAGCCTGGCGCAAATTACGCGGGGGATAGGTTTTTTTGCTATTTTTCTTAAATTGTCATCCCGCATTAATTGCGGGATCTTTTTATGAATAAAGTAGTTTATAAATTAGACCCCGCAACGAGTGCGGGGTGACAGCTTTAATTATTAATCCTTAATCCGCAACTTTGAAAAAAGTAAAATTAAAATCATTTTAGTAACAATCTCCTTGCTTCCCCCGTTGCCAAGGAAGCTGTCGCGTAGCGACTGAAGGGGGTTGGCGACGTTTAACTACCCGAAAATTTATTTATAAAATCACCGCCGCCGACCCCACCCCGTGTGCTTCGCACCCGACCCTCCCGCAAGGGGAGGGTAAAGTTTGTTACTCTTTGCTTCCCTTGTTGCCAAGGAAGCCGTTGCATAGTGGGTGAATGGCGTGGCGGTGGCGCAAAATTTGAAATAAAAATCAATAATAACAATGTGATGGTTTAATTTATATCATGTCCCATTTTATGTATGGTGCGAGATTATGGAAATTGTTTCCCTATCCCCAATCTACAAAACCCCTTTATAATAACGCCTTTAACAAAACTTGCGACAAAAAGAATGATAGCGTTTGATAGCATTTCACAGCGATTTTTTGGGGGGTGATTTTATGGAAATTGGGCGGTGTTTATTTGTTTTATATGGAATTTTATTAAATCAAAATGCTATCATTAATAAATTAAGGGATGTGGTGAATGTTATTTGCTTTATCATCTTGTTTCATAAAATCATTAGATGCCGGACATTTTTCTTGCAGAAAAATTCCGGTATGACAAAACCCGTAATTCGTAATCGTCCTCCTTGCCCTTTTTTCAATATCAATATAATCTTGTGAAATGCGTCCAAGCTTTTTAAATCCCATGTTTTTGCCTGTTGTCCGTATTAATGGTGTGGGGCCAAAAACTGCGCCTTTAATTGAAAAGGCAATTGGTGGGGATTTGGTAAAGGATGCGGCATTGCATTTGCCGTTTCGTTATCTTGATCGCAGGTTTAATTCCAAAATTGCCGATGCCAAAAATGGCACAAATGCGAATTTTGAGGTTTTTGTTGATGCCCATGAGCCGGCGGTAAAAAACCGCCCGTACCGCGTGCGGGTTTCGGATGATACTGGTTTTTTAACGCTCGTATTTTTTAACCCCAATCCGAAATATTTGTCTTCACGTCTGCCAACTGGCGCAACCCGCATTATTACGGGTGAGGTGATTGAAAGATATAATGAAAAACAAATGATGCACCCTTCGCGTATTCTCGATTTGGATAGTGATGAGTTGAATGTGCATTTTGAACCAGTTTACGCCAATGTTGCGGGGCTTTCGCAAAAAACTTTGGGTAAAATTTGTAAAGAGGCGGCGCGCCCTGCCGCCGATTTTCCTGATTGGTTGTCAGATGATATTAAATTCCAATATGGCTGGCAAAGTTTTGGGCAGGCGTTGCAAACCGCGCACAACCCATTACATGAAAGCGATATTTTACCAGATGCCAAATCGCGCGAACGTCTTGCCTTTGATGAGTTTTTGGCACGTCAATTAACCCTGCAAATCGCCAATAATGCCCGCAATAATGATATTGCCGAGCCTTTGATTGGTGATGGCAGATTGACCAAGGCATTGATTGCCAAAACAGGCTATATCCCAACCAATGCACAGGCGCGGGCTTTTAATGATGTTGCGACCGATTTGGCGCGTACCCGCCCGATGCTTCGGCTTTTGCAAGGTGATGTTGGGGCGGGCAAGACATTGGTGGCGGCGTGGGGTTGCGTTAAGGCGTGTGAGGCAAAGATGCAATCGGCATTTATGGCCCCCACCGAAATATTGGCGATACAACATTATAATTCACTTAGCCCAATATTTGCAGAAATTGGTATCAAATCGGCACTTTTAAACGGAAAAGTAAAAGGTGCGGCGCGCCGTGAAATTTTGGAACAATTGGAGGCGGGGGAAATTAATGTTCTGTTCGGCACACATGCCTTGTTTCAAGAAAAAGTAATTTTCAAACACCTTGCCTTTGTTGTGATTGATGAACAGCACCGTTTTGGCGTTAATGCACGGCGCGCCCTTTTGCAAAAGGGGCGGATGCCGCATTTATTGTCAATGTCGGCAACCCCAATTCCGCGCACACTTTCGATGGCGCTTTATGGCGATATGGACACAAGTATTTTGGATGAAAAGCCAAAAGGGCGCGAACCCATTGAAACCCGCGCCATGCCAATGGATAAATTAGGCGAATTAGAGGCGGCCGTTAGGCGCGCCATTCAAAATGATGACCGTGTCTATTGGATTTGCCCGTTGGTTGAAGAAAGTGAAAACCTTGATGTTACCAACGTTCTGGACCGCTTCAATCACTTAAAGGCACTATTTGGAGATAAAGTCGCGCTTATACATGGTCGCCTAAAATCCGCCGAAAAAGATGCGGCAATGGAACGTTTCAGGACTGGGGATGCCAAAATTCTGGTTGCAACCACGGTGATTGAGGTTGGGGTCGATGTCAAAGAGGCAAGTATTATAATTATTGAACATTCCGAACGTTTCGGCCTGGCACAATTGCACCAATTGCGCGGGCGGGTAGGGCGCGGCGATAAAAAGAGCCATTGTTTATTGCTTTATCAATCACCACTTGGTGAAACTGCCAAAAGCCGGATTGAAACCCTGCGGGCGACCAATGACGGCTTTGTCATTGCCGAAAATGATTTTGAATTGCGCGGTGGTGGTGATTTATTGGGTTTAAAACAAACAGGGCTCCCGAATTTTAAAATTGCCGATATTGCAATTCACAAGGATATTCTACCAATTGCTAGAAGCTATGCCAAAGAGATGCTTAAGGATGAAAATGCCAAGGATATGATTGACGGTATCATCCAACTTTTTGATTTGAATGATGCGGTGCATGCCGACTAGATTTTAGGCCAATTAATTATTTTGCGGCACACATTTCTTTGCTGGCTTCGTCATATAAAAGCGTGACGCTACATTCACCTGTTATATCTGAAAGAACTGCTTCGACCTTGCCATCCTTATCTGAACAGCCTTTCTTAATGCCATTTGGGTGATGAAGCTCATAGGCTTGGTTAGCATAAACATTACCTGTGGCCGAAGTTATTTTAAATGGGCCACATTTGCATCGTTCACCAACAAGGCCTTTGCATGAAGAACCTTTTGGCGCATCCATCAATTGAAAGAGTTTTAAGTCACGCGGATCTTTTGAAAAAATCACGGAAATTTCTTTGGTTTTTTTTAAATTAAGCTTCCATTCAAGTGCAACCATGCCGTCGCCCAATTCTGTGGTCTTGTCGGCATTATGCTTTAAAATCCATTCTTTTGGTAATTCAACACGGGTTAGTAATTTGAATTTATTGATATAGTTTTTGGTAAGTTGTTTGTAAAAGGGGTCTTTGTTATCTTCCTTATCAAACCCTTGAACCACAGAATATATTTGATAGGCATCATTTGATAATTGATTATATTCTGTAAGGCGTAAAAAGCTTGGGATTTCGTCTTCCCCTCTTCCGCTTAAAAGTTTTGTATCCCATAATTTATCAAGGCTTGTGTCTTCGTGCCATTTTATGTGATAGGTATCGGGGGCGGTATTATAAATATCGCTTAGGTAATCTTTTTGTTTTAAATTTTCAAAAGATTGTTTGCGATATTCATCTATATCAAATTTATCACCTTTTTCTTGGTATATGCTTTTGATAAAGCCTTCGAGGTTATTGAATTCACCTTCATAGGTGGCGCTAATTTGCCCGTCTTTGTTGATTTTGACGATTTCTGCAACCTTTTGCGGGGCATAGGCGATGCAGCCGGCAACAAAGGCAATTAATAAGAGCAAAAATGGTGTGATTGCGCGCAAGGATTTGGGCATTAAAGAACCTAATGAAATAATAAATTCTTTTATGCCCAATTACCCAATTAATAAAGTGCTATATTTTAGTAACAATCCAAAAGCCAAGAACAATAATCACGGCAAATGCACCAGTAACCCAATAAAGCTGTTTTTCAATAAATGGCTCAATACTTGGGCCAAATTTTGCCCCTGCCCAAGCCACTAGGAAAAAGCGTGCGGCACGGGTGATTGCCGATGCCAAAACAAAAATCCCAAAGTTAAAATGCGCAAGCCCAGAAGCAATTGTCACAAGTTTAAACGGAATAGGGGTCAAACCTTTTATCAAGATAATCAATGCGCCCCATTTTTGGTATTGTTCCTGAAAATGCACTAATTTATCGTCATAATGATAAAAGTGCATCAATGGTTTGCCGATAGATTCCATCAAAAACATGCCAATTGCGTAACCAAAACAACCACCCAATACCGAGAAAATCGTTGCGATTATTGCCGTGCGTACCCAGCGTTCAGGACGCATGGTGGACATTGGCAAAATCATAATATCGACCGGAATTGGAAAGAACGAAGCCTCGGCAAATGAAACCATTGCCAAAGTCGGGTCAGCCTTAGTAGAGGCTGCAAGTTCGCGTAATTTTTGATATGTCTTTTTAAGCATGCCGTGCCTTTAAAGAGTTTTCATGAAATTTTGAATAAGTATTTGCATATTGGTTTGTCGATTGCGTGAGGTTGCAAAGATAAAGGCCATTAGTGTTATAAAACTAATCACCCCACCTCACGAATTATCTTTCAAATAATATTTTAAATTAAACTACCCCGGAATTTTGGACCAGATCACATCATTTATCATATTGCTGCTAAGGCGACCTTGTTCTTGTAAAGAATGAAAGGCCCCCAAAATGGTCAAATCAGTATTTGCAAGGCGATAACCAATTTGCGATGGTGATTTTACCTTTGGCGTAGTTGCGATAAAAACAGCCGCATTTGCCTTTGACTTTGAATTTAAAATCCATGCCAATGCTGCCGCCTTTTCAGGCTGATTTATATGAAAGTTGGGGTCAAGAACAAAGGCATTTTGTAATGCCAGGATTATGTCGCCAAGTCCGGATTTGTTTATTAATTGATGGGGCACGCCCGCTTTGTCAAGCAATTCGATGCCGCCTGCGATTTTTAAAATTCTGTCGTTCAGCAAGAATAGCAAGAAAATCTCCCAGTGATTAGAAAAGCAATGTATCAGCAAACAGTAAAGATTTAATTATTCAACGGTTTCCGTGAGAAAATGCCGCAGTTGCTTGTCATCGATTTCAACAACCCATACATCGCGATCTTGTTTTATTCGCTTTTCTATATACTCATCGGTAAGTTGTTCTGCCATACGGCAATCAATTTCGCCTTTAAGAACGGTTTGCGAAATATCAACAAATATTAAATCGCCATCCATATTGCGTGATTGAATTAGAATACGAGGGATTTCCCGAAAGCTAATAATTTTTATGATTATGCTGCCGGCATCTTCATCACCCTTGTGAACAATATAACCAGATGCACCCGCAGCATGGGCGCGCGCCAAAAGGGCATCAATCCAAAATCTAATTTTTATATTGCGCATCATTGAATTATTTTACTTCAAATTAAAAGAATTTTGCCAAGACAATTATATGAAACATTTTAATACTCTGATAATCACGATTTTGCTTTCAATATTTTTTGTGAATTCAGCAACAGCACAGGTTTCACCGCTCGAACAAACATTTGCCGAGCGGGTCGCAATGCGTGAGCTTGATAAAAGATGCAATCTTTTTACCACATTTGAACGACGCGCGATGAATGCCTTTGTGATGCAGGCGCGCGGCGATATTTTGCGTCAAAATTGGGATATGGAAAGGGTTAATCTATTAATTAATCAAGCAAAGCAGGGGGTGGCAAATAAACCATGCTCTGACCCATTGGTGCAATCTGAAGCCAATCGCTTGAAAAAGGCGTATAATGGCTGGAAGTCGCAATTTATTGTGCAATATCCGGGTGAAAAAAGTTCATGGACCGCATCGCGGGCCGGTGTTGATAATTGGCGTGCCTGGCAAGATGTTGGCGGTGGGGTAAAGGTTGGTTATGTTTTGGCGCAAAATGGTCTGGCATTTGCGGTTGAAACCAATAATATGTCAATTGCTGGCGCGCGTGTATATCTTCGTAATAGCTTACGGATTGGCTTGCCAACCCAATCAATGCGCGGCAAACCCGCATTAAGAATTGGCACAGATTCCTATATTGCGTCATATTCAATTGGTGCGCAAACCAAAAGAAGCGTTAGTAGTAATACAGAAAATGGAAAATTATTTGTTTTTTCCAATGATGTTACGCGCAAAACCGCAACCCTTGATCCCCGCGATTATTATGAGGTTGAGTTGTTTGACGCCATGGGGCGCACAACATCTTATGTTGTCGAGGTTGGGGACGTAATCACCGCATTTGCCTTTGGCGCCGAGTTTTAATTTTTTGGCAATTCAACCAAAACTTTGGTGCCTTTGCCGGGGGCTGATGAAAAGCTTAGTTTGCCATTATGAAAATCAACCAGCTTTTTAACAAGGTTAAGGCCAAGGCCTGTGCTGCGGGTGTTTTGCGGATTGTCTTCACCCGATACATATGCTTCGGTAATATGTTTTAATTCTTCGGCATCCATGCCTTTGCCAGTATCGCTTACCTCAATCCATATTTTATCATCATTACCAAAGCATGATAAATTTATTTGCCCGCCTTGGGGGGTGAATTTAATGGCGTTGGAAATCAGGTTTAAAATAATTTGCCGCACCGAACGGGCATCACATTTTGCAATTAACTCGCCAATGCCATAAAAATTAAGGTTCACGCCTTGGCGGCCTGCGTTTTCTTTCAACAATGAAATCGCGCTTTTGCAAATTTCGACTAGATTATTTTCGGTGAAATTAAGGTTATATTTGCCCGCCTCAATTTTTGACATATCAAGAATATCGCCAACTAAATCGAGAAGGTGATTGCCGCTTTGTTGGATATAGCCAAGATATTCTTTATATTTGGTGTTTAATGGCCCAAAAACCTCTTCTTGCATGGTATCGGCAAAGCCAAGGATTGCATTCAAGGGGGTTCTTATTTCATGGCTCATTTCCGCGAAATATTGGCTTTGATTACTTGGCTTTTCGATAATTTCTTTGCGCACAATTTCTTGTGGCACAAGATTTGTATTTGTGGTTTTAATGAAAAATAGGCGCAAGGTTAAATATGATGAATAAATTATAACTAGCCAAATCGCCCAATCATAATAAGCTGCACCAATTAATTTTCCCCATAAAAATGAGTAAATGGCAAGAATTATGGCAACTATAAATGTGCTAATGATGCCGACAAACTTTGAAATATCGTAATTTAATGCCGCAAGTATTATCCAGACGCAAACAATTCCGGTAACGCCCCCAAGGCCGCCATAAATCGCACCAAGGAAGATTGCCGCAGCGGCAACAAGAAGCAAAATTACTTGTTTTTTTACGTTGAAAATGGCGAAAATTATTGAAAGAAAAATTAGCGCGGCCGAATAATTAATAATATCGCGAAAGAAAACATTGCCTTTATTGAATGCAATATTCAAAGCTATGAAAACGGCAATAAAAATTGCCCCGCCAATGTCGATTACCATTGGCAGACCAAAACTTTTTTTATTGGTTGCGTTTTTGCTTAATTCCATTTTCTTTCAATTGTCTAGTATATAGATAAATATTGGCGTGGTCGCGCCATTTCCCTTAATTGGCGAGAAAAAACTGCAATTAACGGATTGTGTTTGCAATTCTCGCTTTATAAGGGTTAGGGAATAGGAAAGAACATGTCTGAAGTTGCTGAACGTATCGAAGAATTAAAAGGCGAATTTGAATTCCTTGATGATTGGGAAGATCGCTATCGTTATATTATTGATATTGGCAAAGACCTTGCCCCTTTATTGCCTGCGCAAAAGAATGATGAAACCAAGGTTCGTGGCTGCACCTCACAAGTTTGGCTGATTATGGAAAAAGATGCCGCAAACGGCAATTTGGTTTTTCATGGTGAAAGCGATTCAACCCTTGTTCAAGGATTGGTTGGGGTTTTAATCCGTATTTATTCAAATGCAAAAGCATCTGATATTGCCGCCATTCCACCGGAAAAGGCGCTTGCAGAATTGCAATTATTTGATGCTTTATCGCCAAGTCGCGCCAATGGCCTAAAATCTATGGCAAAAAAAATCACCGAATTTGCAATAGCTAATTCTTGAGATTTGCGGCGGGCGGAATTTCATTTAAAAGCCGTTCGATATTATCAAGATAATTATCAAAATCAGCTTCATCGCGCTTGTCCTCAATTAGGTTGCAGGCGTATGAAACCGTGGTTCTATCGCGACCAAAGGCGCTTGCCACACGGTTAATGCTAATACCAAAGCCGACATGGGTAAGATACATTGCAATTTGTCGTGCAAAGGCGCTTTGCGGATTGCCGCGCGTTGGCGCAATTATGTCGTCTTTTATGCCATTAGAAAAAGCGATGATTTCACTTACGACACGGACAATTGCCATGTCTTTTTCAACTTCAGCGATTTTTTCTTTTCGGGATATTCGATTATTCATTTTATGCTCTTTTAAAAATCAAGAACACAAAATTAAACAAAGCTTATTATTGTTGTTACTGTTATAAAGAACAGGTGGTTTTTGACAGCTTTGATTACGCGCTACGTTTAAATTGCATTGCCCAAACCGGTGCGCGTGTGCCGCCAATGCATAAATCAAGGCCGATAACCGAATTAACAATTCCATTTTCACCTAGAGGCAGGCGAAGCCAATGGCGCTCTTGCCCGTGGCGCGAGATGGTTTGAATTTCTGCACAGCCGCATTCAGGGTTTTTACTATTGATAATTTCTTCAATCGTATCAATAGAGCCACAAAGACCACGTTTTAAAAGCGTTTCTTTGGGGTCAGAGCTAAAGATGTCGCGCAGGTTAGAGCCAACGACGCGCACTTTGTAATTTTCGTTATCTGTTGCTTCTATTAACGAAATAAACGGTAATAATGGCCCAAATCCACATGGTGAGAAGGTTTTACGACTTGGCATATCTTTGCCTGCCGCAGCCATGCGCCACACATCAAATAAAAACCGCTGTTCGTCCAAAACCAATCTGGATCTAAAGTTTTCCACTGCAAGCCCCTAAAGTAGAATCCGTGTTTTATTTGTATTGCCCCAATTGCTAAAAACGCATTTTTGATTTGTTTTTAACCGAGAATCAGTATCGGTGATTTGGGTGGGTGTGCGCAAGAGTCTAAATGCTAATAAAGTAATAATTTTTATATTTTTACTGCATTTTGTCGTTTCGATATCGAAACAATCCCTAATCTATCTTATTGATAATATTGGACAAATAAAAAGTATTTTTTGTCGATTATGAATACTATATCTATGTTAGCTAATTACCAAACACTAATCGCGAAGTCTTCATAGATGTAGAGAAATCGAGGTTTTCATCTTGTTCCATTTGGCTTGCAAGAATTGGTGACATCGCAGATGTTAATGACCAATTCCAATAACGAAGAACGGTTTGCGCGCAATTTATTGACAATGTGTCATAAACCAATGATGCGCGGGCAAAGGCATCCGGTTCGTCTGGATTGTCATTTATCGGGCGATCCATTCCTTTCCATAGCATACGCAAATGGCGGCGTTTAAGTCCGGTCGCTTTACATAAAACTGCAACCGGCTCGCCGGCAGGGTCGGTAAAGATTTGTGCGCCACAAGCAGGCTTGATACCCGCAAGGAATGAAATTTCCCTGATTGTGTCAAGGTTAAAGTCTACTTCGAATGCTTCGACGGCCGCTTCGAGAGAGGCGAAGGGTGATTTTTCAATTGCCGCACGGTTTCTTTGACGACGTTCGATAAATTGCAAGCTTTTGCGAACCAAAGCATCTTGCCAATTATCTGCCGCAGCGCGCGCGTAAATATCTTGTGCCGCATCAAGTAGGGTAAGTCTTTCAACCGCAAAGCGTTGTAAAATACGTCTTCTATCCTCGGAATTTGCCCACCAAAACATAGTAAAACCATGTGACGGGCGTAACTCTGGGCGTTTAAGTAAATAGGTTACCAATTCGGTATAAGATTTTGACATTGCGGTCAAAGTTTCGACCGCAGTATTGGCAAGGCGCGCACCTTCATTGCGTAAAAGGGCAATGCATACGTCAAGCTCGCCAAATTCAACTAATACGTCGCTTACTACTTCATTGACGCTTTTGCGCTGTGCGATAAGGATGCGATGTTCGGAACTGACGGTTGGCGATTTGGCACAGGCGATTAAATCCGAATCATTAAATGCGTTTGAAACCTGCAAAAGCGGGCGTGCAACTTCTATCTCATTACGCGATAAAAAGCGAAGCAAAAGAGGGTGGGCGTCAACAAGTTGTGAAATACGTTTGGAGCAACGGACACGGGTTTGTAAATCAACATCACGCAGCATTTCAATCAGCAAATCCGCAGCCATATGGCGTTCTTGCGGGGAAATGCGCGACGATGGCAAGCCAACAACATCCTGTAAGCGGCGAAATAATAGTCCACGAGTACGCACCATTGAGAGATTAGTATCGTCAATGAAGCTGAAACCCTGTGCTTGGGATTCATTTAATTCTTCTTGGATTATCTGCTGCATACCATTTACCATTGCTTGTATAATATGCAGATAAAAGATTAATAAAATGTATCAGCAATAGAAAAAGCGCAGCATCTATAAAGTTCTAGTAAATAAATACTGCGCTATTGATAAATATTTGATTAAATAGAATAATCATACTCGTTTATGCCACGATTTCCGATTTTTATCTTTTCACATAGCGAAATTACAGACGGAAGTATATTGGCAAAATAGAAATCACAAAGTGCAGATGCGTTTTTGAAATTGTGATTAATTGGTCCGGTTGCGGCGTTATTTTTGCCTTTAAGCAATAATGCGGCACCAAGAACTGTTCCTGCGGCTTCAAGGAAATAATTTGCGGCAATAAGCGCGCTTTGCATTCCATCACCTGATTGCCATTGTATAAGCAATTTTGCCACCTCATCCAAATTATCCAAGGCAGCAAGCAATGCAGTCTTATGTTCCGCAGAACTTGCGGCATCATTGGCGATAGAAGTGATAATTTCACTTATATAACCAAAGCCTTGTCCTTTATCGAATGCAAGTTTGCGTCCGATTAAATCAATCGCCTGAATAGAGTTTGTGCCTTCATAGATTGGCGCGATACGGGCATCGCGCAAATATTGCGCTGCACCAGTTTCTTCAATAAAGCCCATACCGCCATGCACCTGCACCCCAAGAGATGCATTATCAACACCAATATCGGTTGAAAATGCCTTGGAAATTGGGGTTAAAATCCCCTCAATGCTTGTCCATTTTGCCTTTTCATCACCTTCTAGGCACTCTTTCATATCAATCGCAAAAGCATTTAAATAACAAATGCCACGTGCAGCCATGGTTTTGGCGTGCATGGTAAGGATTGATCGCTGAATATCAGGGTGTTTGATGATTGGTGATGAGGTTTCGGTGTCACCCAATGCCTTACCTTGACGGCGATCATGGGCATAAGATTTTGCCTTTTGCAATGCCGCTTCGGAAACTGAAACGCCCTGTAAACCAACATTAAGACGCGCATTATTCATCATGGTGAACATGCAGCGCATACCCGCATTTTCACCACCAATAAGATAGCCAATTGCACCTTTTTCATCACCCCAAATACCTTCACCATATGCCATAACGCAGGTTGGTGACGAATGGATACCTAATTTATGCTCAACCCCAATTGGGCCGGCATCGTTACGAATGGTATAATTGCCCGCCGCATCTTTTAGGAATTTTGGAACGATAAAGAGCGAAATCCCTCTTGTGCCAGCCGGTGCATCGGGAAGGCGCGCCAATACAAGGTGAATGGTATTTTCGGTTAAATCATGGTCTCCCCAAGTAATGAAGATTTTTTGACCATAGATTTTATAGGTTCCATCGGCTTGCGGAATTGCCTTGGTAGTTAATGCGCCAACATCTGAACCAGCTTGTGGTTCAGTAAGGTTCATTGTTCCAGTCCATTCGCCGGTTAAAAGCTTTTCAAGATATTCGGCTTTTTGCTCATCTGAACCGTGGGCATTAATTGCCTCAATCGCACCCGCAGTAAGCATTGGGCAAAGGCTAAATGCCATATTTGCCGAACCGATGGCCTCGTTAATGGCAAGGCCGATGGTGCGCGGCAAACCCATGCCGCCAATTTCGGCATCGAATGCAGCACCCTGCCAGCCGCCTTCAACAAACGCCTTATAAACAGGGCGAAGAATTTCTGGAACCACAACTTTTTTCTCATCGCTTAGTTTTGCGCCAATTTGGTCACAAGTACGGTCGGTTGGGGCGATAACTTCATCGGCAAATTTGGCGGCTTCATCAAGGATTTGCACCCAAAGATCCGTATCAAATTCTGCGAATTTTGGCTGTTCAAGTAAATCTTGAACCTGAATTACAGAATTAAGACAATATAGCATGTCATTAAGTGGCGTTTTATATGTCATTTTACCCTCTATTTTATTTTAATCTTGAAACTTTGCGACTTTTAATTTTTAAAGTCGTCTATCACACAAATATGCTGCACCGCAAAGAAAAAAATGTAGCTTTTTGCTAATATAATAGTCTTATTACGCAACGTAATTTATACAAAATTGACACGCTAAATGACGAAAATCTTATTTTGGTATGCGTTTTTATATGTCAGCTAAAAATCTTTAAAAGATTGACTAATTGTTTCTTTATTTTAATTTCGGCTTTAATGATAGAAAATCGCAATAAAGTGATTTAACTATGCTTGGAGAAAAAAATGATACGCACAAAAATTTTAACATTTTCTGCTGCTGCACTTGCCATTTCGACACTTGGCGGTTGTGTTATTACCGATAATTCACAGGTTGTAAGCTCTGTGGTTTCTGCACCAACCGAAATTTCGCCGATTGCATCAACTGCGGCAAATCTAAAAGAACAGCCATCAGGTACTTATGAAATTGAACCAACCCACTCAAAAGTTTTTTGGCGTGTGACGCATATGGGCTTTTCAAACTACACAGCGGCATTGAACAAGGTTTCAGGCACGCTTAATTTTGATAGTTCAAATGTAACCAATTCAAAAGTTGATATTACAATTGATCCAAATGTTGTTGATACTGGTAACCCTGCTTTTGATAAAGAAATTGCTGATTTATTCTTTGAAACCGGAAAATACCCAACCATTAAATTTGTTTCAACTTCATTGGTTAAAACTGGCGATGTAACTGGCGCGTTGACCGGCAACCTTACTTTCCACGGCGTTACCAAACCTGTAACCTTGCAGGTGAAATTTAACGGTGGTAAGATTCACCCAATGCGCGGTGTTCAGGCAATGGGTTTCTCTGCCGTTGGCAGCTTTAAACGTTCTGATTTTGGGGCGGATAAATATGTTCCAATGGTTGGCGATGAAGTAAACCTTATTATTGAAACCGAATTCTTGAAAAAATAAAATAATAAGAGGCGATAATGACAGAAGTTCAGGTTAAACGTTATAATTTTGTTGCGATGCTTTTGCATTGGGCAATTTTTCTATTGCTTATTTATGCGATTTACCTTGGCTGGTCCACTGAATCCTTACCTAAGGAAAAAGTGCGCGAAGTTATGCAAATCCATAAAAGCGTTGGCTTAACCATTTTGCTTCTGTCATTATTCCGCCTTGCATGGCGTATCATGAACCCACCGCCACCATTGCCACCAATGCCACGCCGTGACCAGATTATTATGGCGGCAACCCATCACAGTTTATATTTGTTGATGATTGGTATTCCGTTGATTGGTTGGGTTATGATTTCTTCTAGCTCTTTCAAATTCCCAACCAAATTTTGGGGAACTTTTGAAATTCCATTATTGCCGCTTACTGGCATGGAAACAGTGCATCATGTAACTGAATTCCTTCATAGCAAATTGGTTTGGGTTGGCATTGTTCTTGTGGCATTGCATTTTGCTGCCGCGCTAAAACATCAATTTGTTGATAAAGATAATCTTATCAAACGCATGCTGCCTTTTTAAACAGGTTTTAAAATGACAAAAATTAATATGAAATTGGTTGCGCTGGCTTTTGGTGTGGCAGGGGTCTTTGCGCCTTTAAATTCCGCACTTGCTGATGCACCACTTTGGAAAGTTAATGCGGCACAAAGCGGGATTTATTGGTCAACCTCATGGACCAATCAGCCCGTTACCGGAAATTTCAACAATTTTTCGGCAAATATCAAATTCAACCCAGATGATTTGAAATCATCATCGGTGGTGGTGAATATACCACTTAACCCAATTGCAAGCCCATCGCGTGAGGCGATGGATAATCTACCGCTAAAAGATTGGCTTGATACCAAGGCGTTCCCAAATGCGAAATATGAAAGTAATTCATTCCGTAAAACCGGTGCCAATAGCTATGTTGCCGATGGTTTTTTAACGTTAAAGGGCGTTAAATATAAACTTGCCTTGCCATTTACACTGCAAACCAATGGTAATCAGGCGGTTATGACTGGCAAAGTTGTAATTGACCGCATGAAGTTAAAAATCGGCCTTGCTTCTGATGGCAAGGGTGAATGGGTTTCGCGCAATGTAACCGTAAATATCAAAGTGACAGCGACAAAGTAATAAATACTTGGATTTCATTCTCAATTGTTTTATTTGGCGGGTGTGAATAATATTTACCCCGCCAATTCTTTAAATATTGACCGCGCCATTGAAAGTTTGAACAATGGCGAACTTATCGGTTTGCCAACCGAAACCGTTTATGGCTTGGGTGGGGATGCAACCCGTGACGATGTGGTTGCCAAGATTTTTGCCACCAAAAACCGCCCGAATTTTAACCCCCTTATTTCCCATGTAACTGGCCTTGAGATGGCAGAAAAATACGGCGTGTTTGATGAAATTGCGCTAAAAATTGCCGAAATATTCTGGCAAGGACCACTTACTATTGTTGTTCCAAAACTCGTTGGTGGTGTTTGCGATCTTGCTTGTGCGGGTCTTGAAACCATTGCACTGCGTGCACCAAAACATAGAGTGGCACAGGATATTATCGCGGGCTTTGGTAAGCCGATTGCCGCCCCTTCTGCCAATGTGTCTGGTTCAATTTCCCCAACTTCGGCCAATGATGTTGCAACCGAGCTCGGCAATAGTTTGGGCGTGATTATTGATGGTGGTGATTGTGTAGTTGGGCTTGAAAGCACGGTTGTTGGTGTCTTTGACGGCGAAATCCATTTGCTACGCAAAGGCTTTTTTACCGCGCAAGACATCGAAAAGGCAATTGGAAAACGGGTTTTAATCCCAAGCCTTAATGATGAAAATGCGCCAAAATCCCCAGGAATGTTATTGCGCCATTATTCACCCAAAGCAAAAATGGTTTTAAACGCCGATAGCGCGGAGGCGGATGAGGTGTTTTTGGCATTTGGCACTATCCCGCAAAATGTATGCGGGCAAATAATCCAATTATCCGAGACCCAAAACCTAACCGAAGTTGCCGCCAACCTCTACCGCGCCATGCGCAATGCCGATTTACAAACCCCAAAAACCATAAAAGTCGCGCGCATTCCAAATACTGGGCTAGGTGAGGCGATTAATGATAGGCTGCAACGCGCGGCGGGCAATTTATAATTTTATCATACCAAATTTATGAAATAAAATTCCAAACAGACCTATTTAAATTTATAGGTTTATGACCATAGTGCGTCATTTAGTGATAATTATTCAACAGATTATGCGAATTTAGAAAGTGAATATAATTATCCATTGCATTAGATTTTTTTTATAATTATTATTTAGCGAGTGCTATAAAATCATTGATTATAAAATTTTTGGGGCGGAGTAATTTATGAAAATTGCAAAATCTGTATTGAAGCTAATGATACTTTTCTTTTTTGCAATAATTCCGTTTTCAATGGATACAAGTTTTGCTTATGCGCAAAGCATGAAGCCAGTAGCAAATAATGATCCTGCTAACAAAGCAGAGGCCAACATATATTATGAAAATGGCGAAAAAGCTAATGGTGCAGCAAGTTATACTCTGGCATTAGAATACTATAAAAGCGCTGCCAATTTAGGTAATGCTATGGCAATGAATAAGATTGGTTTTTATTACCAAATCGGATATGGCGTAAACGTAGATTATGCCAAGGCAATGGAATGGTATAAAAAATCTGCCGCACTTGGTAATAGTGATGCAATGAGCAATATTGGCAATTTGTATATTGACGGACAAGGTGTTCCCAAAGATTATGCCAAGGCATTGGAATGGATGAAAAAATCCGCCGCACTTAACAATCCAACTGCATTTAATAACATTGGTTTTATCTATGAAAATGGTGGAGATGGCGACGATTATTCTAAATTAGGGCTTTCAGATGAAACATCTAAAGTGCTTGCTGGATATGGTGTAAAAAGAGATTATACAAAAGCAAGAGAAAATTATGAAAAGGCAATTAGTCTAAACCCTAATCTTCCAAGGGCGCTATTCCACCTTGGTAATATCTATGAAAATGGTTTTGGTGTTACACAGGATTACAATAAAGCGCATGAATATTATGTTAAAGCTATGGTTAATGGCGATTTAGATGCAGCGCACCGTTTGGCTGATTTTTATTATGAAGGTAAAGGTGTAGCTCAAGATGATGATACCGCTTTAACCTTATATTACAAAGCGAGAGGTGCAGGCAATGATTTGTCTGTAAGCAATAGAATAGCCGAGCTTGAAGCAAGAATTAAAAGCAAAGAAGATACCAAAAAACAACAAGAAAGTGACGAAGCCGAGCAACAGAAAAAATCCGAATGCCATCGTCTTTCAAATGAAATGGATTCTTTGTTATCAGAGAGTGACAGGCTTGAAAATCTAATTGAATTAAGAAAATCTGCCATAAGTCTTGCCCAAACTAATTTGGCATTGGCTTCAAGTCGTGGGGCATATACTGGTGGATATTCTGCAAATCTAAGTGAGTTGCAATCTGGATATATAAGCATGGTTAAAGAATATAATTCATTAGTGAAAGCACGTAATAAAGTGGTAGATAAATACCGCGATAAGTGTGAGTGAGTTTAGACCAATAGCTTTTAGTGAATTTACTTGATTAAATTATGATGCGGGCACGCAATATTATGCCGATCTTATATCTTGAGATAATACTATCAGCAATTTCTACTAAAAATTTGCATCAAAGGCTTGATTTTAACAACCATAGAATGAATAATAACTAATAGCAAATTTCTGTGGGGGTGTTATGCGGTTAAAAAATTATTCCATATTAAATTTAGTATTTTTATTTTTCTGCGTAACTTTTTTATTGAATGCACAGATATCTCACGCAAGAGATCAAATGCCAGGGCTTGGAAATTGTTCAAAAGTTCCCCTTAATCCTAATGCAATGGCAAAGTTTCCAACCGCCACAAATCATATTGAAAATATTATTTTTTACTCGGCTATATATGAGAATGGTAATCCGCCTGATAAATTGCCGCCTCGTAATAAGGCTGCAATGGAATATCTGAATGTCAATCCAAAAGTAATTGAAAATATTAGTGGTGATGCGGTTCCTAGTGATGCCAAAATGCTTGCTTATTATCGTCCGTGGGTAAATGCGATAAATAACATTCCAGTGTATTTTAAAGACGACCTTGCAAAAAACGAATACAATATAAATGCTTTTGCAAGTATTTACACTTTTTCGACAATGCTTCCAGGAATATATGCGTGTTCAAATCAACTGAACAATAAAATAGATAAAATTGGTGGCGACGATAAGGTGAAATTATTCTTTATGCTTAAACAATTACGTAAATATTCATCTGAATATTTAGTAAATCATGAAAAAGAATTAGGCGAATATTTAAATAATGTTGCAAATTCAAAAAAAGTTTCAGTTAAAGATGCACTTAGTGCAAATGGTGCTACATTATTACTTATGAATGATCGTGATAATACGCTTCAACTTTTTAAAGAAGGTTTTGAAAAGAAGCCTGATTTATACAAAAAAGTTTTAAATACTAACGAACATCTTAAACAAATAATGGCCCAGATTAATTCATTAAGTGATAATGGGCAAAGTTGTATGCTTGAAGATAATGATAAGGCCATTATTTTTGAAAAAAAGAAAGAATACTACAAAACACTTATTGAAATTTATAAAAAATTTAAACCCACAGACGGGATAAAAATGAACTTTACTGCTTTATTCGATGTGGATGAGCAAGGTAAGGCGCATAATATAAAATTTGAGCCACCGGTGGAAGGAAAGTATTTTAAAGGTGGCGATAGTGATGCCGAAAATAATATTGCGGTTATGAGCGAATATATAAATTCTTCCGACTTTGTCCCGGGGCTTAAAGACTGCAAACCTTATGCAATTAAAGGAAAACAAGTTTTTAACTTTCAAGACAGATAATCTAAACAAATTACAAAGATTTTTGGAAAATATAGATTTTAAAAACTTCATAATTTTCAATATTAAGCTTATTAGAGATTTAAATGATAGGTTGCTATGCTCGGTGGCGTGATAAAGGTTGGATAATTCGATAGAATTACAAGTCAACTAAAAGCAAAATTGGAATTGGTTATGAAGTCAAAACTGTCTTTGTTTTTAATAGGTTTTTTGTCGTTTTGGGGCATCAACGCATTTGCCAAACCGTTGGAATATTCAAATTGTCGTGCATTGCCGTCATTATATTTATTACCGAAAAGCGATATATTAAAAACCAAGTTTTTTTCATCACTGGATAAATCTTCGCAAAGTTCCATAGAAATATTAAATCAATTTCCAGAAGTTTTTAAAAGTGACTTGAATAAGACAGAATTCAGCGCATATGAGCTTAATCAGATTGATATTTACCGAAATGTTTTTGTAAAAAAATATCGTGAATGTGGTTCAGAATTATCAGAAAATTCAAAAACCGCTTTTGATACCGATGCAAATATTGCGCGCTTAAACTCATATCTTGATGAATATGTTTTGCGCCTTGCCGATAGTTTTGGCGATAAAATAAATGATGCCCCAAAGTTTAAAGTCGAAGAATTATTTGAAATTAAGCGTGAATTTGGTGATATATTTTATACTTATAGCGGGTTTTATAATGGCCTAATTGAAACTAAACCAGCAATTTTAAGCAAGCTAAAAATCGCTGAAAGCAAGGTGAAACTCGCCATTGAACAGGCGTACGCAATTAATGCACGCGGTGGGACGTGCCTTATCGAAGATAATAAAAAGGCATATTTATTAATGCCAACCTATTCATTTAATGCCAAAGTTTTCCCAAAGTTTAAAAACGAAAATATTGCGCGTAAAATATTATTTGATGTTGATGCAAAAGGTCACGCCACAGATATAAAGGTTTTGCCGCCCTTTACCAAAGATGATTTTAAATCAGGCGGCGATATCGCCAAAGCCAATGATGAGGTTAAGAAATATATTGCAACAGCAATAATCTACCCGCCAACCAAAAACTGTATCGGACAGGCGGGAAATGGCGAATTAAATACGGATTTTTACCACATCCACCATCATTAATCAGAGAGTAAAATACTTTGCGCTCTTGACGTAGTATATCGTAAGTATAAGAATTAAATAAATTAAATTTATGGTGAAAATCTTGGCTTTAAATCTTAGAAAAGTGGTCAATGAGTATTTGGTTGCAAATCCAGATTCTATGTTTACTGCACGGCAAATTGCGGAATATATTTTTTCAAAATATCCTCAGGAATGTGAAGAGAAAAGAAAATCCAGTAATGCTAAGGTGATTGTCCTTGATAGCGATACTGCTTTAATACAACAATTTGTTGCTGAAATTGGTTCTCAAAGACCAAGGTTACAAAAAGCAAATCCCTCTATTAAAGTAACAGATTCACGACCTCGTCTCTATTATTTTTCAACTAAGTCTGATGACGATGAAATTACAGAATTAGAAAAATCAAGTTCAGATATAAAAGATGATAGTTCCAATCGTTTAAAAGAATACGAATTATATCCTATGTTGGCAGTATATTTATCGTCAGAATATGGCATTTATACTAAGAGAATTGATGAAAAGAAATCTTCTAACATGCAAGGCTATAAAGGAAATCACTGGCTATTTCCAGATGTTGTTGCAATGGAAAATTTGTCTAAAGAATGGCATAAAGAAGTTTCAGATACTGCAAAATTGAATTCTGATAAACTTATTAGATTGTGGTCATTCGAAGTCAAAACAAAATTAAATAGATCAAATGTTAGAGAAGCATATTTTCAAGCAGTTTCTAATTCTTCTTGGGCAAATTTTGGTTATTTAGTTGCTAGTGATATAGGTGACAGCACTTTAAAAGAATTGCGAATTTTATATGGGTTGCATGGGATTGGTTTTATAAAACTAAACATAGAAAATCCGCCTGAAAGTGAAATTCTAATACCGGCAAAAGAAAAGTTTGACGTGGATTGGAATACCGCAAACCGACTTACAAAAGAGAATAAAGATTTTGTAGATTTCGTAAAAAATGTCCGACAATTTTACCAAACTGGCGACATAAAAATATCTGATTGGGATAAAGTTGACGCATAATTTACAAAGGAACTCCAACAACGTGCCTTTTAAACCAAATGCAAAGAATTTTTGGAAGCCGCGCTCGAACAAAGTACGAGCGAACTAAGTACGAGTTTCAAAAATTCTTTTCCACTTGAATCCAACTTGCTAAGTGAGCGAAGCGAAGGCGGTAAGTTGATTATCAATCATGCTCCGCCACCAAATGCCCTCTGGCAACTTCGATTAGCTGCGGGCGATATTGTTCGCCGTCACCATCAACAAGTTTTGATTTCATAAAGCGTAATTGCGCTTTTGCATCCATTGGCGATGGAAGATCCCCCTCAAGCTTGATGCGCTTGCGCGATTTTTCGATTTTGGGATCAGGGATAGGGGCGGCGGATATAAGTGCCTTGGTATATGGGTGACGGGCATCATTATAAATGCTGTCACGGTCGGCGGTTTCAACCACGCGCCCCAAATACATTACCATAATGCGATGTGAAACTTCACGCACCACAGCTAAATCGTGGGAAATGAACAGCATCCCAAGTTTAAATTCACGTTGCAAATCCAAAAGCAAATCAATAATTTGCGCGCGAATGGAAACATCAAGTGCCGAAACCGCCTCATCACAAACCACGAATTTGGGCTTTAAAATCATGGCTCGGGCAATGCCAACCCGTTGGTTCTGCCCCCCCGAAAATTCGTGCGGATAGCGGTTAATCCAATTGGGATCAAGGCCCACGCGCCCCATAATTTCGCGTACTTTTTCATCGCGCTCTTTGTGCCCCATAAGTGGGTAATGCACCAATAAAGGCTCGGCAATGGAGGCACCAATCGTCATACGTGGATCCAAAGACGCCAATGGATCTTGGAATACAATCGTCATATCCTTGCGATCAGAACGGATTTCGCTTGCCTTTTTTTCCGAAATATCTTTGCCAAGCCACGCAATCGCGCCCGAAGTTGGTGGAATAAGTTTTAATACCGCGCGTGCCAATGTTGATTTACCACAGCCAGATTCACCAACCACACCAACGGTCTCACCTTTGCGCACCAATATATCAACGCCATCAACGGCCTTTAAAGGCATTTTTTTAGGGAATAGGCCTGCTTTTACAACAACCGGGAAATGAACTTTTAAATCCTTGCCCTCAACCACGATTTCATCGTTTTTGCTTGGTGCATTGGCAAGCTGCGTGCCTTTACGTTCGGGGGCATCAATACGTGGCACGGCGGCCAGCAGTTTTTTGGTATATTCATCCTGCGGATTATAGAAAATATCCTCAACTTTGCCTTGTTCGACATACGCCCCCTTGTTCATAACCTGCACATGGTCTGCCAGGCGGGCAACAACGCCCATATCGTGGGTTACAAGGGCGATTGCCGCACCGGTTTCACGGCGCAATTCTTCCATAAGCTCAAGAACCTGCGCCTGCACGGTTACATCAAGTGCGGTGGTTGGTTCATCGGCAATCAATAATTTTGGTGAGCATAGCATTGCAATCGCAATCATCACCCTTTGCCGCATCCCGCCCGATAATTCGTGGGGATATTGGTTAAGCCTGCGTTTGGCCTCTGGGATGCGCACCCTTTCAAGCCATTGGGCACAATGTTTTACCGCCGCATCACCGCGCAATTTAGTATGAAGATTAAGAACTTCATTCATTTGTTCCCCAATTTTCATATGGGGTGTGAGTGAGGTTAGGGGGTCTTGGAAAATCATCGACATTTGATTGCCGCGAATCTCATTTAATTCCTTGGATTTAAGGCCAAGGATTTCTCTGCCATTGAATTTTATTGAACCTGTCGCAACGCCATTGCGCGCCAAAAGCCCCATAGCGGTTAAAAAAGTTTGTGATTTGCCAGAGCCAGATTCGCCAACAATCGCCACGCATTCACCGGCATTAATATCAAGATTGATGCCTTTTACCGCATTTATTGTGCCGTCGGGCGTCGTGAAATCAATTTTTAAATCACGCACACTTAGAATTGGCTGTTGCAAAACTTTCTCCCGCTTTTGACAGATTTGTTTTCTGTTTTGTCAAAAGACAACATAAATCTGTCAATGCGCAAGTGATTTTTGTGTAAAAAAACAAGTTTTTTAACAGTTTTTACCCTTTTTTCCGCTGCTATGGGGAATAAAAATGATGTAGTTAATCTCGCAAAAAAGAATCGGAAGAAATATGCGAATTTTATTGGTCAATGATGACGGAATTCACGCCCCAGGCCTGAGTGTTTTGGAAGAAATCGCCCGTGAATTAAGTGACGATATTTGGATTGTTGCACCGGATATAGAGCGTTCGGGTGCATCGCGCGCTTTGACCCTTTCTGACCCGATAAGGGTAAGAAAAATTGATGACCGCCGTTATTCATGCTCTGGCACGCCAACTGATTGCGTGCTTTTAGGGGTTTTGGATTTGGTCAAAGGCAAAAAGCCTGATTTGATTTTATCGGGTGTTAATCGTGGGCAAAATCTGGCAGAAGACGTAACCGTTTCGGGAACAGTTGCCGGTGCAGTGCAGGGGATGCAAATGGGTATTCCGTCAATTGCGCTTTCACAAACCATTGATTATGACCATGGCAAAGAATGCGATTGGACAGTTTCTAAGCAAACTGGTGCCGAGGTTGTGAAACGTCTTTTGAAACATAAATGGTCGTCAAAAACCGTAATGAATGTTAATTTCCCTGATTTCCTACATGATGGAAAATTGGCAATCGAGGCCACGCACCAAGGTGCGCGTGATGAGGATGTTAATCACGTTGATCGTCGCGCTGATTTGCGTGGCAATGATTATTATTGGCTTGGTTATAATAATAAGCAACTTACGCCCGAAGAAGGCTCTGATTTGCGCGCGGTTATGGATGGCAAGGTATCTGTGACACCATTGCATATTGATTTGACTGCCAAAAAAGTTTTGTCTCAATTGGCAAAAGAATTTAATTATAACGGGGTTGTATAAATCCATGAGCTTTAATGAAGCGCGCGCACAATTAATCCTTGCCTTGCGTCAGCAGGGTATAAGGGATGCGCGCGTGCTTGAGGTTATGGAAACAACACCGCGCGAAAAATTTGTGTCGCCTGAATTTGCCGCAAAAGCATGGGATAATCAGGCATTACCAATCCCCTTTGGGCAAACCATTTCCCAACCCTTTGTCGTTGGCGCAATGACGGCGGCACTTGGGCTAAAAGGTGATGAAAAGGTTTTGGAAATCGGCACTGGTTCGGGTTATCAAACCGCGATTTTATCAAAACTTTGTAAGCGGGTTTTTACTATTGAACGTTATCGCCCACTTTTGCGAATTGCCCAACAAAAATTCACTGATATGCGCCTGCATAATGTGGTTTCAAAATGTGCCGATGGTGGCCTTGGCTGGGAAGATCAGGGGCCGTTTGATGCCATCATCCTTACCTGTGCCGCACCAGTTCGCCCGGATTTATTGCTTGGGCAATTAAAAATTGGCGGGGTTTTGGTTGCACCAGTTGGCCAAGGAAGCGTGCAGGAATTATTGCGTTATAGACGGCGTGAAGACGGCGTTTTTGAAGAAGAAGAATTAATGGACGTGCGCTTTGTTCCATTACTTCCGGGTACATCGGGATAGTTATTAAACCTATATAAACCAAAACCTGCCAATAGAATCATCATGAAGTTAAGGTTTTGGATATTTGGTGTTTTAACTGCCACGATTTGCGTAAATGGTGCGGTGGTTGCCCTTGCCCAAGATGTTGCCCCACCGGGAACCAAGGCATTTGACCCACGCAATCCGCCAACCGAAACCATTGCCAAGCCACATGAAACCCTTTTTGATATTGCCGAACGCACCCGTTCACCATTGCAAGGCATTATTGAGGTTAATGGTTTTTCGCCACCATATGATATTGCGGCAGGGCAAGTGATTAAACTGCCGCCGCTTAAGGTTCATGTCGTGCAGGCCGGTGAAAAATTTGAAGCCATTGCCGATAGATATTCGGTTGACACTCGCTCCTTGGCAATTTTCAATAATTTACCCAAGCCGTACAAAGTTTATGTTGGGCAAAAAATAATCTTGCCTGCGATGGTAATGGATACTTTAACGGGGCTTGAGCCGCGTGATTTGGTTGATTTATTGGCGAGTGAGATTGGTGCAGGGCGTCAAGTTTCGGGTGCAAAAAAAGGAACAATCCACCGCGATAACACCATCCCGCAACTTCCTGAATTTTCAACTGAGGCTAATGGGGTAATTACGCCGCCTGTTAAATCGCCGGAAACAGTTGCAACGCCAGTTATAAAACCGCCGGTTAAAACACCTGACGCGAAACCTGTCACCAAACCGCCAACCGACACAAAAATGGCAAATGTTATTCCAAATGATGTTATAGCAAATACCACAAGCAATATAAAATTTGCATGGCCGATAAAAGGTAAAATCATCGATGGCTATGGTGATAAGCCAGGGTTTAGGCGTAATGATGGCATTGATATTGATGCCAAAGAAAATACACCATTCTTTTCCGCCGCCGATGGTGAGGTTGCCTATGTTGGTGATCAGCTAAAAGGTTATGGCTGGCTGATTTTGGTAAAGCATGATGCAAAATATATCACAGCTTATGCCTATTGTTCCGAACCCAAGGTAAAAGAGGGGCAAAAGGTTAAAAAGGGTCAAATTCTTGGTCTGGTGGGTAAAACGGGGCGGGCGACAACGCCACGGCTTCATTTCCAAATCCGCGAAGACACAAAGGCAGAAAATCCATTAAAATATTTACCTAAAGCGGGATAAAAGGCTTTTATTTTATTATAAATGCGCCATAATTGCGTCATGAAAAAATTCCTGCTTTTGCCAATCATTGCCGCATCAATTCTTTTTTCATCTTGTCATAAAAAGCCTGATGAAAATAAAAATAATTCCCCGTCGTTGGAAATTAAAGAGCAAAAACAAAATTCCCAAACGCCTTCAAAACCAAAATTAAAGGATGAAAAGCCCGATATTTCGGAAAAATCGGCCCGTGATGCCATGGTTGGGGTTTGGGTAATGGCAGGTGAAGAATGCGATAGCAGCACCGGAATAAGCCTTGCCGCCAATGGCAAATATGCCTCTGATGATGAGGGTGGCACATGGTCGATGGATGGATATTCATTAAAAGTTGATGCAATCGATGACGCCAGCGCAGACAGCGAAAGCAAGACAGCCGCCAATGAATGGATTTTAAAATTACGCAAAATTGACGATAAACAGGCAATTCTTTCACGCGGTGATGGTAAAAAGGTGGTTTGGAAACGCTGCCCACAAGTGCCTGAATAATTAATTACATAATCATAAGGGATGCAATATGAAATTATATAGCGCAAAATACGCACCCAATCCTTTGCGGGTTGAAGTTTTCCTAAAAGAAAAAGGTATTTTTGACCAAATCGAAATTATCGAAGTTGAACTTGCGGAAGAAGCCAAAGGGCAGGAGCATTTGACAAGAAATCTTTTGGGCCAAGTTCCGGTTCTTGAACTTGATGACGGTCGCTTTTTATCAGAATCACGGGCGATTTGCGCATATCTTGAAGGTCTGTATCCAGAGCCTAATCTATTGGGAAACGGCTTTGAAGAAGCGGCGTTTATTGAAATGTATGACCGCCAGATTGAACATGGTTTATTATATAATGTCATGCAATGGGTGCGCCATACCCATCCGGGGCTTGCAAAACTTGAAAAGCCACAAGTCGCAGAATGGGGCGCATCATGCGAAGCCAAGGCAAGGCGTGCCGCAGGAATTTTTGATACTGGGCTTGCAATCAATCAATATGCGGCGGGCGACAGGTTCACAATCGCCGACATTACCCTATTTTCAGGTTTAAACTTTGGGCGCTTGGTTAAATTCAAAGCATGGGAAGAATATGAAAACATCGGTCGTTGGTATAATGAATTAATGGAACGTCCGGCGTTTAAATAAATATTGCCTCTCACTTTCGGGGAAGCAGAAGGGCATAGTCGCCCAAAATTGTCATGCCGCACTTGCCCACGGCATCCAGGCAACATCAGACCCCATAGGTTTTGCCCCCTCCGCCGCCTTTGGCGGCACCTCCCCCGTAAACAGGTGAGGACAAAAAAAGCCCTGCAATGCAGGGCTTTTTTATAATATATGTAAATAAAAAATCGAAAACCACGCTCGAAACAAGTACGAGTTTTGATTTTTATTTTCCTAATTTCCAAAACCTTGAGTGAGCGACGAAGTCGCGAAGGTGAGGTTTTGATAGATTAATACTGCCAATCATCCTTGCGGGCGACCATGTCAATAAGTGCCGATGGGCCTTTATGGGCGTGGCCTTCTTCAAGATGGGCGTCATATTCTTCAAGCTGAAGCATATCAAATTCCGCAAAATCATGGCGTAGTAAATCTTTGGTATAAAGATTCTCAATTGCTTTTGGCCCACCTGTCAAAAACTGAAGTTGTTTTGGTGAATAGCCATGCAGCATGATAAGACCATCTGGTTTCAGTGCCTTTTTGAATTTGGCAAATAATTTGTTTCTTTCTTCTGGCGGCGCAAATTGAATAAAAATCGCGATGATTGCGTCATATTCTTCGGCTTCTGGTTCCCAATCGAAAATATTCATAACCTCAAAAGTGACATCAGAATTTTTTTCGGCACAAAGTTTTTTTGCCTTTTCAATTGCAATTTCTGAAAAGTCGGTGGCGTAAACATGATGACCAAGTGATGCAAGATAGCATGAATTGCGCCCTTCACCATCACCTGGCACAAAGATTTTAGAATTTGGGGTAAGGTAATTTGCGTGTTTTTTTACAAATTCACTCGCCTCGGTTCCAAACACAAACTCCTCGGTATTAAAGCGATTATCCCAAAATTCTTTTGTCATCATCTTATCCTTTTTACTTGATTTTCTTTATTATAAATTCTTCGCGCTAAATGTATCGCATGATGCAGGATCACCTGATTTCATACCAGTATTAAACCATTTTTCACGTTGTGCGGATGTGCCGTGGGTAAAACTATCGGGAACGGCATAGCCTTGGGCACGTTTTTGTAGGCGATCATCGCCCACTGCTTCGGCCGCATTCATTGCCTCTTCAACGTCGCCTTGTTCCAGATTTCCGGCATCGGCAATGGCATTTTTCGCCCACGCACCGGCAAAGCAATCGGCCTGAAGCTCAATACGGACTGAAAGTGAATCTGCGCCCTTATCTTGTCCAGAGCGGGCCATTGCGCGGTGCGCCTTTGATAAAATCCCCATTTCATCCTGAACCCGATGTCCAATTTCATGGGCAACTACATAAGCCTCAGCAAAGTCGCCATTTGCGCCCAATGACGTGCGCATTTCATTAAAGAAACCCATATCAAGATATACTTTGCCATCACCGGGGCAATAGAATGGCCCGGTTGCTTGTGAAGCCGTGCCGCATGCCGATTTAGTTGCATTATCAAAGATAACTAAAGTCGGTGGATTATAGGTTCCGCCATTTTGTTTAAAATAATTACCCCAATAATCTTCGGTCGAGCCAAGGACGCGGGCAATGCGTTTTGCGGTGCGCGCTTCTTCTGCGCTGCGGTCATGGGTTTCATTAAGGCCGTTTGCATTGGTTTGCTGCCCTTGATAACCGCTTTGCGAATATGAATTGTCATCAGCGGGTAAATTGGAAAGCAAATTCTTGCCGCCACCAAAAAACAATACCAAAAGAACAACAATTACAAAGCCCAAGCCGCCACCGGTGCGAATTGGAATGCCACCATTACCAAAGCCGCCGCCAAAGCTACCATCATCACCACCTGAACCGCCACGGCGGTCTTCAATATTTGTCGATTCCCTGAGATTTTCGTCGCGCATTATTACCTCTTTATTTATCGAGGCATAATAAATGTTCGCGCGCTTTATTTAAAGCACTATTGTTTGTTCATTGCAGTCTTTATTGCCGCAGGTGCGAAGGCGTTTCTGGCAAAGCGTGGATTATCTTGTGGTTCATAATCGGGTGCTTTGTCAAAAGCCAGTTTTTCAAGCGTTGGCGCATTTTGCCCCAAACGTTTATGATAGACCCAAAGATTGGTCATAACTTTTTTAACATATTCGCGCGCTTGGGTGTTTGGTGTGGCTTCAATAAACATCAAAGTATCATTGCTCATTGCGATATTGCGCGACCATTTATTAACATTTCCCGGCCCCGCATTATATGCCATAAGTGCGCGGGCAACCGAATTATTAATCTGATCAAGGCGTAAAACATATTCAAGATAGTTTTCACCAAGTGAAATATTTATTTCATCATTATGCAAAAGGCTTGGGTTATTGCGATAATCGGGGCTTCCCGCAAGCCATGCCGCCGTTGTCGGCATTAATTGCATAAGCCCACGCGCGCCGGCATATGAAACCGCAGTCGAGTTAAACTTGCTCTCTTGGCGCATAATTGCGTAAATTAGGGCGCGATCCAAAACAAAATCACCACCTCTTGGATGGGCATCAAGTGGTAATGGGTATGCCTTGGCAATACCTGTAAATACTGTTGAACGGGCGATTTCATCTGATAAATCTTCAAAACCTAGTGCCGATGCGATGGTGGTAAAGGCAATGTCATCCTTGGTTTCATTTTCAAGCCACGCATTACGTAATTCAAATTGCGCGATTTCTTTTTGACCAATGTCAAATAATTCAATCGCATGTTTTACACGCGGATTGGCGTCAACAATATCATAAAGGCTTTTACCCTCATTGGCGGCGTCAGGCATGGTGAAATTATCCCAAAGCCCAAGGCGCATCATTGCCAATTGCCCATAAAATGTGAATGGCGTGGTTGCGGCGATTTTTAGATATTTGTCTTCTAATTCTTTATTGCCCAGTTTTGCTGCGGCACGCGCCGCCCAAAAAGCCCCTGATGAACGGGTGAAATCATCACCATATTGCCAATTTGCGGTTTTATCAAAAAAGCGCAAAGCATCCTGATAATGACCAATGCGGAATGCCGCCAAGCCACCAAACCATGTGGCTTTACCAATTACCCCGCTATTAACTTGCAAATCAGCAAGATTAATGGCGGCAATATCGCGGTTGGCACGGAAAAGGCTTGCGATTTGTGAAACTGCGGCAATATCGGTGGCGGTGGTACCTGGCGCACGCTCATTTGCCAATTCTTTCGGGGCTTTAAAACTTATAAGGTTTTCACGTTTTTTGGGAAAAACGGGGGCGGAAATATCTTTAATGCCCATTCTTTGTAGTTTGAAATAAATTATATCGGCGCCAAACTTATCGCTATTATTTTTATACCATGACAATAATTTTTGCTTGTCTTCAGAGGTTTCAAGCATACGAAATTCAAGATAAGGCAAAAGCGATTTATCGGTTATTTGGCGGGTTATTTCATCAATCTTTGTGGTTTCATTGCTTGCGATAAGATTAAAGGCATGTGTGTATAATTGATGGTCGCGCTCGATAGCCATTAATTGCGCGCGTGCTTCATAGCCGCCATTATCGGAGCTAAGGGTAATGGTCTGGGCGTTTACGGTTGAAAAACCGCCCATTATCAAAGCCATAAATGACAGACCAAAAACCAAGCGCAATTTGAACACCAAAAGCTTAACAAAATTCTGGATAGAATCATCCAAATATATGTTTAATTTGCCTTTTAATGATTAATAAATCCTTCCACGCCGCAGATTTTTCGACCGGACGTTTCAAAAGATATGATGGGTGAAAAATACAATAAACCGGAACTTCACGCCCGTCTGGCAATTTGTAAACATGCGCCTTTTTGCGCAATTTATTAATTCCATCACTTGAGGAAAGCACGGTATTTGCCGCAACCGCCCCCACCAAAATAATGGCCTTGGGGTTTTTCAACTCAATATGTTTTTGCAAAAATGGGAAAAGGATTGTGGTCTCTTCCTTTGTTGGTGTGCGGTTGCCGGGGGGGCGCCAATTTACGCAATTGGTAATGTAAAGATTGCTTTTGCGATCAAGCCCGATTGATGCAAACATTTTATCAAGCAATTGCCCCGATGGGCCGACAAATGGCTTACCTTGTTCATCCTCATCGCGCCCTGGTGCTTCGCCAATTGCCATGATTGGGGCATCAAGCACACCATCGGCAAACACCATCTGTGTTGCCTTGGGCTTTAGGGCGCAACCATCAAAGGCATCAAGTGCCGCCCGCAGGGTTTCAAGTGATGTGCAACGGGCGACAATTTCTTCTGCCTTGGCGATGGCATCTTTTGGATTGGCAATGTTTTGCGATATGTTTAAATTCGCAATTGGCAGCGATGGTGCAGGTTTTTCCTTTGGTGTTTCCCGATTGGTTTTAATGTCTTCTAATGGTTCAATTACCGAAACACCGTTTGATTCCCACCATTCCAAAAGATTAATGGCGGCATCATGAAAATTAACGCTGTTTGAAACACTGTTTCCCAATTTTTCGACCAAAGTTTCTGCATTACGGCAGGAAATTAAATAACCAATGCTTGATTTAAAATTTTTCAGTCTTAAAAGCAATGCTACATAATAAAATTAAACAAAGTTCGCAGCATAAATTAAAACAAACTAACTGGGGAAAAGTTATGGATAATCAAGAAATCGAACGCGAGTCTATGGAATATGACGTCGTCATAGTCGGGGCTGGTGTTGCGGGTCTTTCAACGGCAATTAAATTAAAACAATTAAACCAAGAATTAAATATTGCCGTCCTTGAAAAAGGTGCCGAAGTTGGCGCACATATTTTGTCTGGTGCGGTTATTGATCCAACTGGCCTTGATGAACTTTTACCCGATTGGCGTGAGGCATCAGATTGCCCATTGGAAACCCAAGTTCAAAAAGATGAATTTTATCTTTTAAATGAAACTGGCTCTATTGGTTTGCCGCATTTCCTTATGCCACCACTCATGAATAATCATGGCAACTATATTGGCTCTCTGGGTAATGTTGCCCGTTTCCTTGGTACACATGCCGAGGAATTGGGGGTTGAAATTTACCCTGGCTTTGCCGCCGCTGCATTGGTTTATAATGATGACGGCTCTGTAAAAGGGGTGCAGGTTGGTGACATGGGTGTTGGCCGCGATGGTCAGCCAAAGGGCGATTTTACCCCTGGCATCGAATTGCATGCAAAATATACCATTCTTGCCGAAGGTGCGCGTGGCTCTTTATCAAAACAGGCAATTGCAAAATATGGCCTTGATAAAAATTCTGATTACCAAAAATACGGTATTGGTATCAAAGAACTATGGCAAATTGACCCTGCAAAACATAAAAAAGGCACTGTGCAACACTCATTCGGTTGGCCATTAAAAGATGAAGATGGCAATGGCGGCGCATTCCTTTATCATTGGGGTGATAATTTTGTTTCCGTTGGTTTTGTGGTGCATTTAAACTATAAAAACCCATATTTATCGCCATTTGAAGAATTCCAAAAATTAAAACATCATCCGCTTTTTGAAGACACTTTCAAAGGCGGGAAGCGTATTGCCTATGGCGCACGTGCCTTGACCGAAGGTGGTTTCCAATCAGTTCCTGATTTGGCATTTCCGGGTGGTGCTTTGGTCGGCTGTGCCGCAGGTTTCATGAATGTGCCACGTATCAAAGGTTCTCATAACGCAATTAAATCAGGCATTTTGGCGGCAATCGCAATTGATGAAGCCTTCAAAACTGGTGACGCCCCTGCGACTTTGCCAAACCTAAATCAGCTTTATCAAAATTCTGAAATCAAAAAAGATTTGCACCGCGTGCGCAACGTAAAACCATTATGGTCAAAATTTGGAACTATGGTTGGGGTTGCATTAGGTGGGCTTGATATGTGGTTTAACACATTGCTTGGTATGTCGCCATTTGGCACCATGAGCCACGGTAAACCAGATTCCGCTTGTTTAAAACCCGCTGCAGAATGCACAAAAATTGAATATAAAAAGCCAGATGGCGTTATTTCATTTGATCGTTTGTCTTCGGTATTTTTATCAAATACCAACCATGAAGAAGATCAGCCAGTTCACCTAGTTCTCAAAGATGCCGAATTGCAAAAAGCATCAGAATTAGACGTATTTGCCGGCCCATCAACCCGCTATTGCCCAGCCGGTGTTTACGAATGGCTAGACGACAAATACGTAATAAACGCCCAAAACTGCGTCCATTGCAAAACCTGCGATATCAAAGATCCAAATCAAAACATTACATGGACCGTCCCCCAAGGTGGCGAAGGCCCAATTTATTCAAATATGTAGGTTTGGGCGTCGAACTACGGGCAAGCCTGCTCGCAGGTACTAATGTACCTGCTGCGCGGTCTTACCCGTATTTCTTAGTCCAAGCCTACATCTTTTGAATAAATGATGCGGTGGTCGTTAGTTTATTGGCGAGCCTGCTCGCAGGTATTTGCATACCTGCTGCGCGGGTTTCACCAATATCTCTTAGCCAAAAAGCCCATCTTCTTCGCAAATGCGCGGATATTACCCGTATCTCTTAGCCCAAACCTACATCTTTTGAATAAATGATGTGGTGGTGATACTGGTTAAAAACATTTCATTAAAACTATAAATAAATAATATGATATTGCGCTTGCTTATGAATTTGCGGCGTTATAGATTGGCGAAATGAAATCACGTTTAAAAAATATTGTTTTTGGATTTTCGTCACTTTGCCTATTTGTTGGCATTGCCCCTGCTTTTGCTTCTGAACCGGTGGTTTTGCACCGCGATAATGCCGTTGAATTGGGCAATCTTTATGCGGACAGCCTTACGGGAATTTATGCCCAAAATGTTGGCGATGCCAAGCTTGCCGCCGCCGCATACGTAAGTGCGTGGGAACACAATAAATCGGACAGCGAATTATTCGAACGTGCGGTTCGTGCTTATATGGTATTTGGTGATATTGATAACGCAAGCAAAATTGTAATACCTGCCGATAAGGCACTTTTGAACGACGATGCAAAACTTATTTTAGCATATAATGCCATGCTTTCAGGCAAGGCGGGTGACGTAAATAAATTATTGCCGTTTGATAAGGATTCAACCGTTTTCACACCAACCCGTGCGCTTTTTGCCCGCAATCTCAAGGCATGGGCTTTGGCCAAAGAAGGCAAAAAGGATGAGGCGTTGAAAATTGCCACTGTCCCTTCTGGCATCAAAAGCATCGACAAGGCGGCAAATTATTCGCGTGGGCTTTTATATCAATATTTTGGCGATAATGAGGATGCGCTTGCGGCATATGAAACCGCATATCAATCTGGTGTAGTAAATCAAATTGGTATTGAGTCTTATGTCAAATTATTGGCGTCAACCGGGCAAAAGGATAAAGCGCTTGCGGTTTTAAACGAATTAAAAACCGCCAATAATTTCGATTCTTATTATGCTAATGTTTATAAAATGATTGATGCCGACAAATTGCCTGCATTAAAGAAAAAAAATAAAAAACAAATCAATAAATATGTTGGTTCTTCATTGGGGGTGATTTCAATTGCTTTGTCTGGTGATTTCCGCAATGGTTCACCGTTATCAGAGCTTGCGATTGCCCGCAAATTTGACCCGGATCTTTATTCATTAAGTGTTACATCGGCACGCATTCTTGCGGCGCTTAATATCAATGATGATGCGGTAAAATTATTAGAAGCCGTCCCCACCGATTCACTTAATAGTGATCAGGCAAATTCCTTATTGGCAAGCATTGTTTTTGATAAAGACAAGGCAAAGGGCGTTGAAATTTCTGAACGCGCACTAAAAGCCAACCCTAGTATTTCCAACCGTGTTGCAACCGCAATATATTATATTGATACCAAACAATATGATAAATCAATCGAGCTTTATAATAGCGTGATTGCCGATGCCACATCCGACAATAATGGTTTTGAAATGTGGCAATTATATTTTGGTCGCGCCAATGCTTATTTGGGCATTGAAGATTGGGACAATGCCATAAAAGATTTGCGCAAAGCCAATGAATTAAACCCCGGCAATCCAAGCCTTATGAACAGCCTTGGCTATACACTTGCTGATCGCAATATTGATTTACCAGCGGCGCAGAAATTACTTGAAAATGCGGTCGCGCTTGACCCACATTCTGGCGAAATTTTGGATAGCCTTGGTTGGGTATTATTCCGAATGGGCAAATATGATGAGGCACTTGATAGGCTTGAGGTTGCATTCTCATTATCGCCTGGTGTTGGTGAAATTGCCGAACATTTGGGTGACGCCTATTTTCGCACCAACCGCAAGATTGAGGCGAAGTTAGAATGGGAAAAAGCATCACGCCTTTATGATAAAGATAGCGACAAGGCGCGCGCATTGTCCAAGATTGAAAAAGGTCTTGAAACTTTACCCAAAAGCAAAATGGCTCAACAGTAAATTGCCAAGGGCCGCAAAGCTAATGTTTAAAAAACCAATTTAATGGGTTGCTGTTAATGTCTTTGCAACGCTATTTCTCGCCTGCAAAAATAAATCTTACCCTTAATGTAAGTGCGCCAATTGTGGTGGGTGAAAAATATGCGGGCTATCATCGGCTTGATTCACTTGTGGCATTCACAAATGATATTGGCGATTATTTGCAATTTTCCCCATCTGACAAATGCGAATTACTTATAACAGGGCGCTTTGCAGATAGCCTTGATAATGGTGAAAATAATATAATTATCAGGGCATTAAGATTGCTTGAAACGCATATTGGGCAATCAATAAATGTTAAAATAGAGCTTGAAAAGAATTTGCCAATTGCCTCTGGAATTGGTGGTGGTTCTGGCAATGCGGCGGCGGTACTTATCGGTATTAACCAGGTTTGTGAATTGGGGCTTGGGGTCGAAGTCTTGGAAGCAATCGCACTTAAGCTTGGCGCGGATGTTCCGGTTTGCCTCAAAGGTTTGCCGATAATTATGCGCAATATTGGTGATGAATTTGCCAAAGCCCCCCATTTTCCCAATCTTCCAATTGTGCTTGCCAATCCGTTGGTGGAATGTTCAACGCCATCAATCTACAAGAAATTTGATGAATTTGCGGATTTTGATTTTTGCGAATTTGATTTTAAAAATACCAATAGTTTGGATGAATTTTGCAATCATATCGCCCATGCCAAAAATGACCTTGAGAATGCTAATTTCGCCCTTTACCCACAGGTGGCTCAATTGGCAGCAGATATGAAAACCCTTAATGGGGTTAAATTGGTGCGTATGTCTGGCTCTGGCGGGAGTGTCTTTGCAATTTTCGCAAATGCAGACTATGCAAAAGAGGGTGCAAAAACTTTGCACGAAATTTATAATAAACAAATTTGGGCAATCGCAGGGACGTTGGCTGGAAATTATGAGTGAAGAATTAAATCTATTCCAAATTAACGGAATGCTGGCCTTTATTGCGTCATTGGTTTGTACGCGCCTTTTGATAAGTGCGCACCTTAATGATGCGCCGAATGATGCCCGTAAACTACATGAAAACCACAATGCTACGGCCGGTGGTTTGGCAATTATTCTTGGGTTTTGTGCGGGTTTAATATCACTTAATCACCAAATGGGATTGGTTGAAAACAAACAGATTTTGTTTGTGGTTGGTCTTTCACTGTCTTTGGGATTAATTGGTTTGGTTGATGATATTTTCACACTTAAATCCCATTTTCGAATGGCACTTTTGGTTTTGGTGATTGGCCTGTTTTTGCGCCCTGATTTTGTTGTTAAAACCTTACCGATATATATTGGAATACGGCTTGAAATTGGGTTGATATTTGGGATTTTGGGATCATTTATCTGGCTTATGCTGATGATAAATGCCGTGAATTTTATGGACGGCGCTAATGGCGTTGCCTTTGGTGCAATTTCCATATCCTTTATTGGCCTTGGTGCGATGTGCTTTTTTCACGGCGAAATTGGTGGCGCTGCCATGTGCTTTTTGGCAACCGCCGCGATTTGGGGCTTTTTGACCTATAATGTCGGCAAGGGCAATATTTTCGCGGGTGATGTTGGCTCGTGGTTTGTGGGCGGTCTTTATGGTGCGATGGGTTTATTGGCGGCAAAGGCGGGGGTTAATGTCTTTGCAATTGCACTTTGTGCCTTGCCAATTCTTGCCGATGTGATTTTAACAATTTTTCACCGTATTAAATTGGGTGAAAACATTCTTTCCGCGCATAATCGCCATATTTATCAACGTATTATCAAAACCGGAAAGTCACATTTTTACACCGCGCTTTTATTATGGCTGCAAACACAAGTCTGTGTTGCGGCGGCAATTGTAGGCGATAAATTCGCACAGAATTATCAGGCAATAATCTTTGCCGCGATGGTTGTGATTTATATTATTATATTCGCGATTTTAAGACCGCGATTAGAAGCCAAAATTATCTAATACGGCTTACAACCATATCAGCAAGGCTAATAAGCGCTTCTTTAATATCAGAATCTGCAAGATTATCTAATGCCGCCTTGGCAAGATTTGCACGTGATTGCGCCTCATTCAAAGTTGCCTCAATCGCGCCAGTTTGCTTGATATAGGTGAGGGCAGTGTACAAATCCTCATCAGAATGTTTGCGGGCAAGCACTTTTTTCCAAAATTCATTTTGCTTGTCATCGGCTTTTTCAAGCGCCGCGATTAATGGGAATGTCGCTTTGCCTTCGCGGAAATCGTCACCAACACGTTTGCCAAGCTCTTGTGTGATACCACCGTAATCAAGCGCATCATCGGCAAGCTGGAATGCCATGCCAATCTCCTGACCATAGGTGCGGAATGCGTCGATAGTATCTTCATCTGCACTGGCGCAAATTGCACCGCATTCAGTTGCGGCGGCAAAAAGGGCGGCGGTTTTTGAGGAGATAACTTCAAAATAGGTTTCGCGTTTTGCGGTTCCAGCAGATGTTGATGCAAGCTGTAAAACTTCGCCTTCTGCAATTACCGAAGAAGTACGCGCCAAAATCTCAAGAATGCGTAATGAGTTTGTGGCAACCATCATGCGGAAGGCGCGTGCGAAAAGGAAGTCGCCAACCAAAACGCTTGCCTTGTCACCCCAAATAAGGTTTGCCGCCTTTTGCCCACGGCGAAGATTTGAACCATCAACCACATCATCATGCAAAAGGGTCGCGGAATGAATAAATTCAACCGCCGCCGCAAGCTTAATTGCGGGCTTGCCAACCGTGCCACACATTTTGGCGGCAGCCAAGGTTAAAAGCGGGCGAAGTCTTTTGCCACCTGCGTCCACAAGGTGATGGGCAACGTCGGGGATAAGGCCGACATTCGACATCATTTGCGATGAAATTTCTACTTCAGTTTGCGCCAACTCCCCCTCAAGAAGTTGCGATAATATTTCCATCGCATTAGGGGTTTTCACAGCAGGCACAATTGCAGGTGCGTTCAAAACAATTCTCCGAAATTATAGTGCAATTTTGCTTATGACATTTATAATTAAAATTTCAAACCGCGATTACAGCTTAAACACAAAAATTCCAATAGGACAAAATGGTAAAATGCAATAAGGTCACACTTGTGGAGTGTAAATAATTCTAATATCAAAGGCCATTAGGCAAATTTATGACAGAAAATATCGAAATTACCAATGACTATTTTTTAGAACGGTCGCTAAGAATCACTCAACCCGCAAAGGGATATCGGGCCGGTATTGACGCGGTTTTATTGGGTGCGGCGGCGGCGGCAAAAGATGTCATTCAAAATATGGCCGAACTTGGTGCGGGGGTTGGTGTCGCTTCTTTAAGTGCATTATGGCGATTAAAATCAAATGCAATCAATGCATTGGCAATTGAGAAGGACGAAAAATATTTTGGGCTTTTACGGGATAATATAACTCAAAACGGTTTTGAAAATATTGTTGCCCAAAATATTGATGGTCTTAAACCCAATAAAGAAATTGAAAACAAATTTGATTTGGTAATTTCAAATCCACCATTTTTTGACGATAACTCAACAATTCGTGATCCCCACATGGCGCGACAATCGGCATATATAATTGGGCAGCCTTTGGAAAAATGGATTATTGCAATGTTGCGGCTTTGTCACGCAAAAGGTGACATTTTAGTCATACATCGCGCCGATAGAATGACAGATATTTTAAATGCATTAAAGAATCGGGCAGGGGATGTGCGCATATTGCCAATTCACCCCAAAACCACACAAAATGCCAATCGCATCATTGTGCGTGCCAAAAAGGCATCCAAAGCGCCAACGCAAATACTGCCATCACTTTATCTTAGAAATATTGAAAATGATGGGGTTTATTTGCCGGAAATCGATGGAATGTGTCGTGGCGAAGATATTGGAATATTTAAGGGGCTTTTTAAATGATAATCGACCAAAGCGTTATACAAAATTTCCCCTGGGTTAAAGCCAATGCCCACAAGCATTCACGCGGGCGCTTGGCGGTTTTTTCGGGTGGGGAGCTGCATACGGGGGCGGCGCGTCTTGTTGCCAATTGTGGGGCGCGCATTGGTGCGGGATGGGTGGTTATGTTTGCCGCAATCGATGCCGCCCGCATAATTGCCGCCCATGAAACCGCGATTATGGTCGAAGAATATGATTATTCACCAACTTTGCCATTAAAAATTGCCGATTTCCGTGCGGTGGTAATTGGCCCTGCCTTAGGGTTTGGCAAAGGGAAATATGCGGCGATAAAATCACTTTTGGCGCATGAAAATAAATTAGTGCTTGATGCCGATGCCCTAAGCATGATTGCCAATGATACCTCTAATCATGGTTTGCGTGAAATTATCAAAGAGCGGCAATTTGAAACCATATTGACCCCACATGAGGGGGAGTTTTCGCGCCTTTTTGCCCAAAGTGCCGATGATTTGGATGAAAAAATCGAAATAACCCAATATGCGGCCGAAAAAATCAATGCCACAATCGTTCATAAGGGCGCGAAGACAGTAATTGCCGCCCCGAATGGTGACGTGGCGGTTTTGGAAAGTTCAACCCCGTGGCTTGCCACGGCGGGAACGGGGGATTGCCTTGCGGGGATGATTGGTGGGCTAGTTGCCCAAGGTCTTGACGGGTTCACAGCGGCAAAAATAGCGGTCTTCCTCCACGCCGAATGCGGCAAGGCATTTGGGGCGGGGCTTTTGGCGCAGGATATACCAAATCTTATCCCTGAAATCCTTGATGAATTTGCGCCTGAAGAATTACGGGCAAAATAGTTGAAAACCAATGCGTATCAAACTAAAGAAGTCATGCTTAACTCCTTCACTTGAGGGAAGGTGGCAGGGCGAAGCCCTGACGGAAGGGTGAATGTTTCAGCATTATTGTAGGTTGATAAACCACCCTTCAGTCATGCTTTGCATGACAGCTTCCCTCAAGGGAAGCAGTTAGACAATAGATGAACCATACAAATATATTATTGATAAATCGGAGTAAAAAATGCACGATATAAAAGCAATTCGCGAAAACCCTGAAAGCTATGATAAAGCATGGGCAAGACGCGGCCTATCGTCACAAACTCCTGCAATATTAGAGATTGATGCCAAACTTCGTGCCGCCAAAAATATGCGTATGGAAGCCGAAGCATTGCGCAACGCTTCTTCAAAAGCCATTGGTGCTGCAAAGGCACAAAAAAATGAAGAAGAGGCCAACCGCCTTATGGCAGAAGTTGCCAAAGCCAAGGCAGATATTGATGCGGCAACCAGCGAAGAAGCCGCATTGCAATTATTGCTTGATGAAAAATTGCAAACCCTGCCAAACCTGCCGTTTGATGAAGTTCCTGATGGTGGCGGTGAAGAGGAAAATGTTGAAGTTTTAAAATGGGGAACCCCACGCCAATTTGATTTTACGCCAAAAGATCATATCGAACTTGGTGCGGGCATTACCGAAAACGGCTTTAAGGCAATGGATTTTGAAACCGCCGCCAAATTATCGGGCGCGCGCTTTGTGCTTTTGCGTGGGCAAATTGCCCGCATGGAACGCGCAATCGGGCAATTCATGCTTGATACCCATACCGAAAAAAATGGCTATACCGAAGCTTCTGGTCCGGTTTTGGTGCGTTCTGGTGCAATGTTTGGTACGGGGCAATTGCCAAAGTTTGAAGAAGATTTGTTTAAAATTAAATCCACAACTGATTTATTAATGAACGAATATAAGTATGAAATTGGTAAAGCTAACGGATATGAAGAAGCAATCGGCTATATTGATTCATTGGAAAAAAAAGGCAACTTACCTAAAGATTCTGCGCAAAATTTAAAGCAAATATTGAATGAAAAAAAGGATTATTTTGAAGCTAACGCAGAGCAAGTAAAACCACAGGCTAAAAATTTAAATAATGATTTTTACCTTATCCCAACTGCCGAAGTTTCAATGACCAATACGGTTAATGGCGATATTGTTGAAGAAGAAGTTCTTCCAATCCGTCTAACTTCTCTAAGCCCTTGTTTTAGGTCAGAAGCAGGTTCGGCGGGCAAAGATACCACCGGCATGATACGTCAGCACCAATTCTGGAAAGTTGAAATGGTGTCAATTTGCGCCCCCGAAACCAGCAAGGATGAGCATGAACGTATGACAGCCTGTGCCGAAGGTATTCTTCAGGCGTTGGAATTGCCATATCGCAAAATCGTACTTTGTACTGGTGATATGGGTTTTGGTGCGCGCAAAACCTATGATCTTGAGGTTTGGTTACCTGCCCAAGATAAATATCGTGAGATTTCATCTTGCTCAAACTGCGGTGATTTTCAGGCGCGCCGCATGAATACCCGCACCCGCAAAAAAGGCGAAAAAGACACGCGCTTTGTGCATACATTGAATGGTTCAGGGCTTGCGGTTGGGCGTACCTTGATTGCGGTTTTGGAAAATTACCAAAATGCCGATGGCACAATTACCGTGCCACAAGTATTGCGCAAATATATGAATGGCGCGGAAAAAATCGGTTAGTTTTCGTCATACCGGAATTTCCAAAGGAAATGTCCGGTATCTTGTCGGAATAAAATACGAGATACCGGACATTTTATTTCATAAAATTCCGGTATGACAATTGAATATAGAGGATTTGAATTTGAAAATATCTAATCTATTGCGCATCGTTCCATTATTTTCGGCATTTGCATTTTTTGGTGTTGCCCACGCCCAAACTGCCCCGTCGTTTGATTGCTCAAAGGCATCATCATTTAATGAGCAATTGATTTGCAAAACGCCAGAGCTTGTCAAAAAAGATGCGCTTTTAAATGGGTTTTATCAAACCGCAAAAACCAGTGCGTTTGGAATTGGTGATTCAAATATTAAATCATCACAAATTGATTGGTTAAAAGGGCGCAAAACCTGTGAAAAGGCAAAAGAGGCCAAAGATTGCCTTATGCGTTCTTATGACAGCCGAATTTATGATCTTGCGCTTTATACATTATTTGTGAACCCAGAAAAATCATTTGCGATAATCGATAAACAAATGCCCAAGGCCGCCGCTTTTTATCATGCGGTTTATGAATATACGATACTGCCCAAATCTCCGGCGCGCGATAAACGAATTGCCGATTTATTGCGCCCTGCATATTCTAATATGACCAAGGCAAATGATTATGTGAAGTCGGTTGCCGATGATATGGGGGTTAAATCACCCGAAGATGGCTTGAAAAGCGATAAGAATTTCGGCGTGCTTTATGCGCTATCGGCATTCGGTCTTGAACAACCAATTACAATGCCATGCGCGGCAATGCTGAAAAAGCCAGGGATTTCAAATGCAACCGAAGCCTATTTCGGAAGCTCAATTGACGGGTTTTTGCCATCTTCTGATTGTTCAATAGTCTTACCACAATTGCCGAAATTTATTGCCATAGAGGCCTTTGCCTATAAAAAAGCGCCTGATTGTGGTGGCACAATAATTCACGGAATTATCCATTCAAATAATCGTGAAAACAGCCTAATAAGAATGGGGCAATTAGGTGAAATTTTGGGTGGAGAAAATCAAGGTTATAATGACGATGATTTTTCAAAACAAAACCCCAAGGCGTTTAATGACGCACTTAATGAGCTTGTCGCCTATTACGCAAAATATTTGCCCGCCAAAAAATATTCGCGCACCGATATTCGCAATGCCTTAAACATTCACCTCAATAAGGTTGCCGAAGGGTGCTAACGTAGCCAAGCCGGGCATTCAGGTGGTGGGGCCTGTTTGGAAATTTCGGTTTGAAATTTATCGGTTTCGCCTGAAAGAACATATTTGATGTTTTGTGCGACAGCGGTGGTTAATCTATCGACCCAATTAAAATCTTCTGACGAAAAATCGCTTAGGACGTGGCCCAAAACCTTTTCTTTGCCAGGGTGACCGATGCCAAGGCGAACCCGTTTATAATCCGAACCCAATTGTGCGGTAATTGATTTAAGGCCATTATGCCCCGCCGTGCCGCCACCTTGTTTAAAGCGGCATTTACCGGGGGATAGTTCAAGTTCATCGTAAAATACAATGATGTTTTTCGGCGGTATTTTAAAAAATGTCGCAAAGCCACCAACCGAACGACCGGATTCATTCATATAAGTTTGTGGTTTTAAAAGAATGCACTTTTCGGCGCCATCCTTGGTTTCAATTGTTCCGTCACGATAAAGCCCTTGAAGTTTGGATTTTTCTGTGCCGAAATTTAATTCGCGTGCAATGGCATCCGCCGCCATAAATCCGATATTATGGCGGTTTTTTTCGTATTTATCACCAGGATTTCCAAGACCGACAAGAAGGAACATAATAAATTAAACCAAAAAAATAAATAAATTTATTGCCGCTTATAATAAAAAAGGCTTGGCATTGCCAAGCCTTTTCAAACATATTTATAATATGACTATTATTCGCCTTCAGCAGCAATATCTTCTGCGTCATCAGCGGCAACTTGTGCGCCACCACGGCTTGCAATTGTTGCAACAGTAAAGTCACGATCGATAGTTGGTTTTGCGCCTTCTGGAAGTTTAATCGCAGAAATATGGATAACGTGACCCATTTCCATACCAGTAAGGTCAACTTCGATTGATTCAGGGATTTTGCCAGCAGGAACGTCAAGTTCAACAGTGTGACGAACAACGTTAAGAACGCCGCCTTTTTTCAAGCCTGGGCAAGTTTCTTGGTTCAAGAAGTGTACAGGAACCTCAACATTAATGATTGAATTTTCATCAACGCGGTAAAGGTCAAAGTGAACCGGGAAATCAGTAACCGGATGCCATTGAACATCTTTAGGGATAACCAATTGTTTTTCACCCTTATGCTCAAGGGTAACAGTGTGGGCAACAAATTTGCCAGAACGGATTGCTTTCAAAAGCTCATTGCCTTTTGCAGAAATTGCAACCGGATCAATACCGCCGCCATAAAGAATACCAGGGACACGACCTTCACGACGAACTGCACGCGCGCTACCTGTGCCAGTTTCACCACGAACGTCCACTTCAATAACAATGTTTGATGACATTGGGACACTCCAAAATAAAAATTAATACAAATCCAAATAGGTTCAAAGGTTATAAACCCAGCATCGCAAACCTATTCAGACGAAACGCCTTTCAGACGAAACGAAGGCGCACCCCATAACCGATGTAACAAGTAATCGCAAGCGATTATCGCTTATTTAGCGGAAAATATCTGCGAAAATCGCTTATTATTGGCGGTTAATTGCTTGCCAATGCCAAGGCCTCATCAAAATCTTGGGCAAAATATACCATATCGGTGCATTCCAATGAGGTCACAAGTGCCTTAATATCTGATGCAATACGATCTTTTGAGCCACTGAAAATGATTTTTCCCCCTTGTTTTTTCAAGGTTGAGAAGACCTTTTCAAATGCCGCAAGCCCACTAGCATCAGTGAATGGAACATGCGCCATATCAATGATAAGCCATTTCATTTTTGAGGTTGTGATGTTTTCAATCGCATCAATAAAGGTATTAACCGCACCAAAGAATAATGGGCCATTGATTTGGAACATCTCACAATTTGGTGGAAGGCGTTCGCGCATATCTGAATGATGGTCGGCATCGACATTTTCAATTTCGAAATTCGCGCTCATTTTATGCATTAGGAACATGGCCCCAAGCACTACACCGGTTTCCACCGCGACGGTTAAATCGGCAAATACGGTTAGGAATAGAGTGATGAACAATATCGTTCTGTCCGAATTTCCCGAAACTTTTACAAAACGGATTAGTTTACCAATTTCCGCCATGTTCCATGCCACAATCATCAAAATCGCGCTTAAAACCGCAAGTGGGATATAGGATGTAAGGCGACCGGCAAGCATTAATATAATCAAAAGCAAGGTGGCGTGCATTACGCCCGCCATTGGGGTTCTTGCACCCGCGCGGATGTTGGTTGCGGTGCGGGCAATTGCGCCAGTAGCAGGAAGGCCACCAGTAATTGCCGACATGATATTGGCAAAACCTTGCGCCATTAATTCGGCATTGGGGCGGTGGCGTGCGCCCGTCATACCATCGGATACTACGGCTGATAAAAGGCTTTCAATTCCTGCCAAAAAGGCAATGGTAAAGGCCGAAGGCATCATTTCTTTGATAAGTTTCATATCAAATTTGGGGATAACAATATCAGGAATTGTGGTGATAATAGTGCCAAATTTATCGCCAACGGTTTGGGTTGGTAAATGTAATAAGCCAACAATCGATGTGAAAACCACAACCGCAATCAAAAAGAATGGCAATTTCGGAAAATTTGTGCGCAAAAAAATCATCAATGCCAATGAAGAAATCGCAACCATCATCGTGAATGGATTGGCAGTTTGCCAAGCGGCAGCATAGATTTTTAGTTTTCCAATGATTTCCGTGCTGTCATGCCCCAAAGTCAGCCCGAAAAACGCGGGAATTTGGGTGATAAAGATTGTAACAGCAATACCAGTGGTGAAACCAATAACCACGGAATTTGGAATATATTTCAAAAACACCCCAAGCTTTAGCCAGCCCGAAAGCATTAACATCATCCCTGCCATCATGGTCGCAAGCAAAAGCCCGTCCATCCCATGCGTCTGAATAATATTGGCAACCACAAGGGCGAATGCAGCGGTTGGTCCACCAATCTGAAAACGCGAGCCGCCAAGTGCCGAAATCCAGAAACCGGCAACAAAGGCGGTTTTTAGACCAACTGCGGGTGAAACCCCCGATGCAATCGCAATTGCCATCGATAGTGGTAAGGCAACAATCGCGACCGTAAGACCCGCGATAATATCCTTTTTAAAGGTTTCAAAATTATAGCCCAAACGGGCATATGTATAAAGTTTTGGAAGTAAATCCGTACGATTTGCAAACATATTAATTATTAGTGCGATTTGGTGTTAATTATTTTGAATGGCGAGAATTCGCGCGCTTTTGGGAAAGGCTACAACTTTGCCGCCACTTTAACAACCATTAAGCGACCAAAAATTCAATAAAACCTTAATAATTACAGAAATTAAATTTGAATTACCGCGTTTGCCCTGCCAAATTACCACAATTGTTGGAGGAAAATATGAAGGCGTTTAACTTATTGATGATGTTGTCATTTTTATTATTGCCAATGGCATCACACGCAAAGGGCGAAAACACTTTTTATTATTCGCAATCACGCGCACCGGTGATTGAGGTGACGCTTGAAAAACAAAAATTAAAATTAGCAATTGACCCAAATTTACCCAAAGCCATCATCCTTAATGATAATACAAGCCGTAAATTGGGTTATAAACCCAAAACCGCACTAATTGCGCGCATAATCATTGACGATAAAAAGATTGATGGAAATATAACACGCAAAGACATAATTGTTCCCAATGGTAAAAAGTTTTCAACCTGGGTGGTTTGGTTTCCGGGGCGCAACGTAACCGATGCATTTAATACAAGTGCGGGTCTTGATGGGGTTATTGGGGTTGGCGCACTTGATAATCTTGGTAGTGTGAAATTGGTAAATCAAGGCGGTGGTGCGGGAAATGTGCGCCCCTTTAAATTTAAGAATAAGTTTTTTCCTGAATTAATAACCACTTATGACGGCCTTAAATTTAATACTGCCTTCAGCCTGATGTATCCGTCACAGATTGATGCGGTGGCGGCGAATTATTTTGTTTCGCACGGCCAAATGAGCGATGAAGGCGAAACCAGAAGCGCCAAAACCCTCTATTTCGATATTAAAAAGCAATCGCGCCATTTGAAAAATATTTCGCTTGAATTTTTGGGTTTGAAGCCCGCTTATTTTGACGTGATGCTTAAAAACAAGCAGTTTGAAAACCTTGTCGAGGACGAAAAAATTGCGGCAGAAGCGCGTGAACGTGGCGAAGAATTGGTAAACATCACCGAGCTTAATAAAAAAGCGAAAAAGAAACCATTCCCAACCATCATCGGCAGCGATATTTTAAACCAATGCGGTTTCATTGAATATGATTTTAAAAAATCGACAATCAATCTTTCATGCTATTAAAAAAGCCCCCTTTTGGGGGCTTGGTTTTAATCGAAAAGTTTTGAAACCGATTCTTCATTGGCAATTCGGCGGATGGCCTCACCAATTAGTGGTGCAACATTCACATAACGCACTTTTTGCGTACTTTCGACCAAATGGTGGGAAATGGATTCGGTTACGACCACTTCTTTAAATGCCGATGCCGCAATCCTATCAAATGCCGCACCCGACAAAACACCATGTGCAACATAGGCGGCAACTGATTTTGCACCCTTTGCCATAATCGCGGCGGCAGCATTACAGAGCGTACCCGCACTATCAACGATGTCGTCAAAAAGAACGCAATCTTTACCGCTTACGTCACCGATAATGTTCATAACTTCGGATTCACCAGGTTTTTCGCGGCGTTTGTCAACGATTGCCAAAAGCACCCCAAGGCGGTTTGCCAATGAACGCGCACGAACCACACCGCCAACGTCTGGCGAAACAATCATTAGATTATCAAGTGAATATTTTTCACGAATATCTTGTTCCATAACCGGTGTAACAAAAAGGTTATCGGTTGGAATATCAAAAAAGCCTTGGATTTGCCCCGCGTGAAGTTCCATGGTTAAAACACGGCTTGCACCCGCAGCGGTAATCATATTTGCAACCAATTTTGCCGAAATTGGCGTACGGCCACCAGTTTTACGATCCTGACGGGCATAGCCAAAATATGGCAATACCGCAGTGATGCGGCGTGCCGATGCACGACGAAGGGCATCAATACAAATAAGCAATTCCATCAAATGGTCATTGGCAGGATATGAGGTTGACTGAATCACAAAAACGTCCTCACCACGGACGTTTTCATCAATTGTTACAAAAATTTCGTTATCTGCAAAGCGCTTAATTGTTGTCTTGCACAATGACATATCCAAATAAGACGCGATTTTTTGCGCCAATTCTGGATTGGAATTCCCCGATATAATTTTCACCCGAACACCCTCTTTAGATTCTAATGAACCGATGGGCGGCTAAATAGAACTTTGGGCGTGGCATTACAACCCGAAAAATAACAAAAATGTATCAATTTTGAAATTTTATGTATGAAATTTAATGATAAAATCACGGTTTTTGTATGATTGCTTGGGTTGTTTTTATTTTTTGACAAGATTTTATTTATATTGAAGCACGTAATAAGGAGCATAGCGACAAGCGAAAGTAGCGTGAGATATAAGATAGATGAACCGAAATCAGACACTAAACCTGTATGAAGCATTTGACCGCCTCCAAGCGGGTGGCAAATTGCGCCATTATGAGGTGCATGAGCTTAAATCACGCCTTAAAAAACCTGCCTTAAGTGATGATATTGGAATGCTTGCGCAGGTGTTCACAATGGGCGTAAAGCCATATAGCGGTAATGTGAATCTTGTGCAGCGTTATCTTGATAAATCAATGGATCCGTATGATTTGGCGGGGGTAATTCGCGGGATTTGCAGTAATTGGCATCATGCAGCGCGGCATAAAGCATTTTTACTTTCGGTTTGCCATCATCGTAATTATTTCAGACTTTTTGAGGCCGCCAATGCGGCGTTCGAAGTTTTTGAACACAATATTGAAAGAACCATTTTCGTTGATACGTTTGAAAGCCTATTTTGGCGTTGGCAAGAGGTTTTGAACGCCGATGAAGATCGTCACTTTGAACCCGGATATACGCGTGGCCTTAATCGGGTGATGGAGGTTGCGCTTTTGGGTGATAAAATTCACGAACCATTCCATACCCGCGCCGGACAGTTTTTAAACGCCGAATGGGAAGAACCAATTCAAGAAAAGATTGCCGAATTAAAGGCGCGCCGCGCCGATGCACGCCGCAAAATGGGCTTTTTTGCACGGTTCTTTCGAGAGAAAGAGGCGGCGTAATTATAAAAAATCGGGTTCTGGTAAGCCTTTATTGTGCAAAAATTCGCGGTTAAAGATTTTTCCAGCATAACGATTTCCATAATCACAGAGCATTGTGACGATGGTTTTACCCTTGCCAAGTTCGCGTGCCAATTTCATTGCGCCCACAATATTCACACCCGTTGAACCGCCCATAAGCAGCCCTTCATGCTTTACAAGGTCAAAAATTACCGGCAGCCATTCACTATCTTCAACCTGAAAAGCATGGTCAATTTCAACATCTTCAAGGTTTTTGGTAATGCGTCCTTGGCCGATACCTTCGGTAATTGATGAACCTTCGGATTTTAACACACCATTTTTATAATAATTAAAAAGTGCCGCGCCCATCGGGTCGGCAAGACCTATTTGGATGTCTTTGTTTTTGGATTTTAAATATTGCGAAATTCCGCCCAATGTTCCGCCCGAACCGACCGCACAAATAAAGCCGTCAATCTTGCCGTCTGTTTGTTGCCAAATTTCGGGGCCGGTGGTGTTGAAATGCGCCAAGCGATTGGCGACATTATCAAATTGGTTTGCCCAAAATGCACCGGTTTCTTGTGCCACTTGTCCCGAATAACGAACGTAATTGCCGGGGTTGGAATAGGGCAGGGCATCAACCTCCACCAACTCAGCACCCATAAGGCGTAGTGCCTGCTTCTTTTCTTCAGATTGGGTGCGGGGGATTATGATTTTGGTTTTATAGCCCAAAGCATTGGCAACCAATGCCAAGCCAATGCCGGTATTGCCCGCAGTGCCTTCGACAATGGTGTCACCTTTTTTCAAAAGCCCCTTTTGTTCGGCATCACGGATAATGGATAATGCCGCGCGATCTTTTACTGATTGCCCAGGGTTTAAAAACTCACACTTCGCCCAAATCTCACAACCCGTTGCCTCACTTGCGGCATTAAGACGGATAAGGGGGGTGTTGCCAATTAGATTTAATACATTTTCTGCCATATCAGCATTATATACCATTCTTTGCCCGCATTAATATCAAGGGATAGAATAAAATTCTATTGAATGGTGGGTTGGTGGAAGGGGTTTTTTTGTGCTTTCTCTTTAGGAGACGCTTACCTAAGGGGTGAAATGGGCTAGCAAGTAATCGGGAAAGCCGATCATTCATAAAATCAAATGCCGCCACCACCCTTCAGTCACCTTCGGTGACAGCTTCCCTCAAGGGAAGCAGTTAATGCGCGGCATAACTCCTTCCCTTGAGGGAAGGTGGATTTTGCGAAGCAAAAGACGGAAGGGTGAAGTATGACGGTTTTGTGAAATATTATGATTGTTTATTATTTGCGATTTATGAAAGTAATAATATAGACGCTGTTCACTTAGAAGTTGCAACTTGGCTTCCGTGTTAGTATGGTAATGTAGTAGTTTAATCAGTTTTTTGTTTTGGATGGCTTCTTGAATGCATATTATTGCCATAATATTTGTTTTGCTTTCATTCATATTGATGTTCAGCGCAAATGAACGTCATAAAGAAGAGACAGGGGTTGATGGACCAACTCGAAAACAACTTAGATATATACGCAAGCAAGCCCGTAAGCGAGGCATTTCAGATGCTGAATATTATGAAATTTGGCTAAAAAACAAACAAAAACGAGCAGGGATTAGGTGAAGATTAGTAATTGCTAGTTGTTTCCAAATGTTAATGGGCGTAATTTCTTATCCCCACCCAAACCAATCACCTCTATAATCACCCTCAAAATCCACCCTTGGTAAGTGATAGCAATTGATAGCATTTGACGGCGGATTTTTTTGGTAATGAAATCTGCCTATTTACAATAAAACTATATGAACCTATCAAATCATCATGCAAAATTTGAAAAATTCAAAACTCGTATTTCCTGCACTCGTAACTTTGGCACTGATTTTATTGGTGGTTCTCGACAAAATTGAAAGCGGGCTGTTTGAGCGGGTGATTTTCACAATTTTTGTGCTTGATGTTTGGGTAATCGGGCTTTGTTTGCATGAATTTGCGCATGCTTATTCGGCATATAAATTTGGCGATAATGAGGTTGCGCAAAAGGGTTATTTAACCCTTAACCCGCTTTTATACGGCAATGCGGCGACATCGTTTATTTACCCCATCATCATTCTTTTGATTGGCGGTTTGCCATTGCCGGGGGGTGCGGTATATCTTGATCATTCCAAAATTAAAACCAAGTTTGAAATTGCTTTGACCTATCTTTGTGGGCCATTGGCGAATTTATTTTTTGGGATTGGGTTGGGATTAATTTATCTTGCAATGGGTCGTGTAGAGCATGATGGTATAATTGATGATGCCCTTACGCTGTCGGCATTTTTGCAATTTTATACTTTTATTTTCAATCTTTTGCCATTGCCGGGCTTTGATGGTTTTGGGGCATTATCAATTTATTTCAACCCCGAATTTCGCGCAAAAATGTTGAAACTATCGGCGCTTATGATGGTTGGGCTTTTGATTGCAGTATTTTATTTCCCCGGGGTATTTTTTGTTTTACAGCGTCCGGCGGTTGATGGCATTCAAATGATGGGCATGAATATCGATGCCCTTATGAATGGCTTTGATAATTTTATAAGCGGCGCAAATTAAACGCCCTTTTCAGGATTCCGAAAAGGGCGTTAATAATTTTGTATTTTTGCAATTAATATTTAAGTGCAAAATTTACACCAACCAAACGTGGTGCGCCGCGAATGAAGGTTGGAATGGTCAAGCTGTCGCCGATATTGCCGGCATCAAGCAGATATTCCTTGTCGGTTAGGTTGTTGGCGAATACCTCCACACTCCAGAGGGCGTTTTCGCTTTGGTATTTTGCCGATAGATTAACCAGACCATATGCGTCTTGATACTCATCAACCGCGCGGTCACGCAAAAATGGTGCAGTTGCCAATAAAGGCGGCTGAAGATCGCGGCGGTCATTATTATCATCAAAGAAGGTTTTTGACTGCCAAGTATATGTTGGGGTTATCATAATTCGTCCCATGCCATTCAAAGGAATGGTCCATGTGCCACCAACTGAAACCGCATTATCCGGTGAAAGGCGGAAATGGTTGCCATCATATGCCCCACCGTCAAAACGTGCATGGTTATAGGCATAGGTTGCAAACATTTCCAAATTGTCCATTGGGCGCAATTCGGCAGAAAGTTCCACACCTGGTGCATTTGCTTTACCGGCGTTTATGGTTACCAATTGACCGTTTTCATAAGATTGGGTCTGGAAGTTTTCATATTTATAATAATATGCCGAACCATTAAGTTTCAACTTACCACCAAAAGTGCGCAAGTTTCCGCCAATTTCAAATGAATCCACGGTTTCAGATGGAAGTTCGGAAATTTTTACGCTTGTCCCCGGAAGGTTGCCAGAATTGATTGAAATAACTTCTGGGCGGCGACCACGTGAATAAGATGCCCAAACACTGGCATTTTTGTCAAATTCATAACGGGTTACAAGACGCCCTGCAAAGCCATCAAAATTATCCTTTTTTTGAACCAATGCGGTCGGTTGGGTTAATGCGCCATAATTTGCCAATGTGCCGCCGGTTAAAAGTGCGGTCACAAGTGCCTGACCTTGGTTAATATATGCCATGCCTGTTGCGGTTTGTCCGGCATTAACCAGTGCGGTTCCATTGGAAATAAGGGTTGAAGCCACCAAAAGGTTTCCAAGGCGGCTTGGCCCATTTAATAAATCGGCCTGCAAGCCTGATTTCTTATTGTCCATTGTGTAACGAAGACCACCGATAACATCCCATTTTTCGTTGACGTGCCATGTGGCATCGGCAAAGAAGTCATAAGATGAAGATTGCGAATAATTGGTATATTGTTCGCGGTGTTCGGTCTTCATGCTATTATATAATGCGGTGGCATATGGTTGGGAAAAACCTGCCGCTTGTAAGAAACCGACACCAATTGCTTGTGCCTCTGCGGCGGTTGGTGTCGAACGGGTAGGGGTGGTGATTAAATAACCAGATAAAAGCGCGGTTAGATAATGTTCATCCATTTGTGAAGAAAAACGGGTGCTATTATCTTCATTGATATAAGATACTCCGGCAAAGCCTTCGATTGGGCCTTTGTCCTTAAAGCTGATGCGTAATTCTTGTGAATATTGCTTGCCATGTGCATCTTCTGCACCTTGCATAAAGTTGATTGCGCTGCCGTCGGGGTCGAATGCTTCAAACGCCTCAAAATCACGATAGCCAGTGATTGAGGTAAGGGTAAGGCTTTCGTTTAATTTCTTTTCGGCAATGAAGGTAAAGGTGTTGACGGTGCGATCAAGACCAATTTCTTTGCCGCCTTCAAAGTTTGCATAAGAGCGATTAAGTGCCGCCGGTGAATAAGGGCTTATTGTACCGCCATCAGGGATGAAAGTGCCAGATTTAAATGCGGTTCCGCTATTTTTATCGTGATGATAATTATAAATGAAATCCATTTTCAAAGTATCATCGGGGCGCGCACTTAGGACGCCGCGCATTGCATTTACTTTAACACCCTGAAGCTTGTCGCCGCCAAGTGTGTTATCAACCCAACCATCACGTTGGCGAATTGTTCCGGCAATACGAATTGCAACCTTATCTTCGATAATTGGCATATTGACCATGCCAAGGGCGCGGAAATAATTATCTTCGCCGCCGCCTAATTCAAGGCCAGCATGAATTCCGGTAACGTCTGCCTTGTGTTGAATAACGTTGATGCCGCCAATCATTGCCGCCCGACCAAATAGGGTGGCTTGGGGGCCTTTTACGATTTCAACACGCTCAAGGTCATAAAGTTCAGTATATGCACCACGGTTTCTTGAAGCCGAAACCCCGTCTTGGAAAATCGCAACGCGGGGTTCATCAAATGATGCGCCGCTGTCGGTAGTGATACCGCGCACCACAAAGCCCGCGTTATTTGCGCTTTGTTCCTGTACACGAATGCCAGGGGTAAAGGCGGCAAGCTGGTCAAACTTGGTGATGCCAAGGCGGTTTAACTTCTCACTGCCAAGGGCGAAAATAGAGGTTGGGACTTTCTCAATTGCCTGCGAGCGTTTTTGCGCCGTAACAATAACAACTTCTTCTTTAGCCTGTGTATTGTCTTGTGCGAATGAGATTTGTGGAATAATTGCAAGGCCAATAATGGCGGTTGACGCAATTAATTGCGCCTTTAAATTAGACATATTTCTTCCCTCCAAGGATGCGATTTGTTATTACGCCCCATTTTTAACAATTATGTAACATAAGCACTTTGAATTGCAACGTTTATGCAAGACATTTAAGTATTTGCTAATGCAACCTATTCTTGCGTACAAAGAAAAAGCCCGGACGTGACGGGCTTTGGGATAGTTAGTAAACACTAATTATACTGCATTGGTACTTGTGTATTTCAGTCCCAGTCTTGGCTCTCTTCATTATTTGTTCTCTTTCGGGAATATTTGAAACATACGTCACATATGATATTAGCTTTAGTGACGGTTTATCAAACTCCCAACGAACCAGCATCCTGTCTTTTGTGGAAAGTCTTAACATTGCAACTACAGGATCGCCAATAATATACTTTTCACCATCCAATTTAGTCATTTTTGCAGGATTTTTGCAGTCTTCACAACGGTAAAATTGAGATTTCTTGAAATCCAATATAATTGTTTCGTTTATTAATTTATTTTCAGTTCTTGCCAATGCATTACCGCTTGAATCAAAGCCTTCTTTTATTATTTCTTTCTCTTCGCAAAGCAGTTTTGCCTTAATGTCATTTTTTATTAAGTTATTATCGTTTGGAGCTAATTCTTGCCCCGATGCTTGGGAACAAGCGCATGATAGGGCAGATGCGAATAATGCTAAAATAAACACAGTATTTTTCATATCAAATCACAAAATCCCAGATTTGTTTTAATTGCAACGCATTAGTCATTAAATTTAATTTTATCGATTTCACATGTTTCTTTAAGAACTTCAGTACCTGTTTCAATTTCTCTATTCATTTTTTGAAAATACTTAAACTCAGAAACTGAAATCATTTTATTTAAATCAATAATCCACTTAAATTTAGTAATATGTTCGCCTGGAATTATTATTGTATAACTTTCACCATCTGAAACGTTTATTATTTCGTAATTTAATGATTTAACGTTCATAAAGCCACAATTTTCACATGGTTTTAGTTTTTTCTTATTGAAATCAATTGTGTAATAATGAACGTTTAATTGAGATACAGTTTTTATTACAAACTCTTTTCCGAATGAATCGTTACCTGTCTGTATGTATTCTTGAGGATTGCATTTAAGTTTTAGAAGTTTTGTATTTGCTGGAATTGCAGGCTTCAGGACTTGGGAATTACCCAAGTCCTGAGATAATCCTGAAAAAGGAGCAAAAAGACAGAAAAGCGCAACCGTAAAGAGTTTGTATTTCATGTTTAAAGTTCAAACTTTTCTAATTTCTTATCCACGGCAACATTTTTCAATGTAACATATGCGGGCATACCATTTTTATATGGTGGGTAATCTTCACCTTGGATAAGACCGCTTAGATAATCGCGGCATGCTTGTGTGATGCCAAAGCCATCTTCGGTGATGAAGTCTTTAGGCATAAATTTTTCAACATTGGCAACATCGGCAAGTTTGGCTTCACCAATTTCCCAAACATATGGAACGGATGATTTACGCACGATGGTTGGCATGATTGAATTATGACCCTCTACGGCAAATTCAACCGCCGCTTTGCCCAGTGCATATGCCTGTTCGACATCGGTTTTGCTTGCCAAATGGCGCGCCGCACGTTGCAAATAATCGGCAACCGCCCAGTGGAATTTATAACCGAATGCTTCTTTTACCATATTGGCAACAACGGGGGCCGCACCGCCCAATTGCGCATGACCAAAGGCATCTTTGGTGCCTTGTTCTGCCAAGAAGCGACCATCAGGGTAATGGCAACCTTCGGAAACCACAACCGAGCAATAACCATATTGCTCAACCTTGGCTTTGACAGTTTCCAAGAATTTTTCTTGGTTAAATTCAACTTCTGGGAAAAGGATTACCACAGGAATGTCATTATCCTCATCGGCGGCAAGACCACCGGCGGCGGCAATCCAACCAGCATGGCGCCCCATAACCTCAAGTACAAATACTTTGGTTGAGGTTAGCGCCATTGAACGCACGTCATATGACGCTTCACGGGTTGAAACCGCGATATATTTGGCAACAGATCCAAAACCAGGGCAGCAATCGGTGATTGGCAAATCATTATCAACGGTTTTTGGAACATGAATTGCCTGAATTGGATAGCCCATCGCCTCAGAAAGTTGCGAAACTTTATAGCATGTGTCGGCACTATCGCCGCCGCCATTATAAAAGAAATATCCAATATTATGCGCCTTGAAAACTTCGATAAGGCGTTCATATTCTCGCTTGTTTTTTTCCAATGATTTAAGTTTGAAACGGCAAGAACCAAATGCACCTGATGGCGTGTAACGAAGGCCGGCAATTGCTTCATCGCTTTCTTGGTAAACGTCGATTAATTCTTCGGTTAATGCGCCAATAATGCCATTGCGCCCTGCATAAACTTTACCGATTTTATCTGGGTGTTGCTTTGCGGTTTCAATAACCCCACAGCCCGAAGCATTAATAACCGAAGTAACCCCACCTGATTGCGCGTAAAAAGCATTTTTGACCATTGCCTAACCCTTCTATTAAATATGCCACTAATTGGATTTGTAAGCCTTGTTAGCAAACTATTTTGATGCGTCAATGAATGTTTTGTCACATCGACACTATTACTGTTATTGATTCCTATGTCTTATGGGAAAATTTTGCCTTTAACATTGCAATTTCTTTTCCAAGTCGCTAAATCCCACCTCAATAATAGGATTTTATGAAATGACTTGGTCTCCAAACTCATGGCGTGCAAAAAACGCCAAGCACATTCCAAACGACTACCCAAGCCTTGAGGCATTAAACGAGGTTGAGGCAACTTTGTCTAAAAAACCGCCGCTTGTGGTCGCTAGTGAGATTGAAAAGCTTAAAAAAGAGCTTGCCAAAGTTGCACGTGGCGAAAGCTTTTTGTTGCAAGGCGGCGATTGCGCTGAATCATTCAGTGAGTTTGAGGCAGACCGCGTAATCCGTTATTTCCGCGTATTTTTGCAAATGGCGGTGGTTTTGACTTTTGCGGGCGGCAAGCACGTTGTAAAAGTTGGCCGTGTTGCGGGGCAATTTGCCAAGCCGCGCTCTTCGCCTGTTGAAACCATTGATGGCGTAACACTGCCATCTTATCGCGGTGATAATATCAACGGTCTTGAATTTAATGAAGAAAGCCGCCTGCCAGATCCGCAAAGACTGTTGCAGGCGTATAATCAATCGGCATCAACCATGAACCTTCTTCGTGCGTTGGCGACCGGTGGTTATGCCGATTTGGCGCATATCAATGATTGGAATCTTAGCTTTATCAAAAGACAAGATAAGGTGCAGGAAGATTATTTGAAACTTTGCCACCATATTTCTGAAAGCCTTGATTTCATTAATTCAATGGGCAAAGCCAATATTGCCACCGATACGGTTTCATTCTTTACCTCGCATGAGGCATTGTTGCTTGGTTATGAAGAAGCACTAACCCGCAAAGATAGCTTGTTTGGCTCTGGTGGATATTATGCAACTTCGGCGCATATGCTTTGGATTGGTGATAGAACCCGTGGTCTTGATGATGCGCATATCGAATATTGCCGTGGTGTTAAAAACCCGATTGGTATTAAATGCGGCCCATCACTAACAGGTGATGAATTGCTTGCGCTTATTGATAAGGTGAACCCAAATAATGAAGAGGGTAAACTTGTATTAATCGCGCGCTTTGGCTCTGATAAAATTGCCAATCATTTGCCGGAAATGGTACGCAAAGTTACCGCTGCTGGTAAAAATGTTATTTGGTCATCAGATCCTATGCATGGCAATACTATTACCTCATCCAATGGCTTTAAAACCCGCCCATTTGACCGCGTCATGAGCGAAGTGGTTCAATTCATGAATATCGTTCATGCCGAAGGCGCATATCCGGGTGGCATTCACCTTGAAATGACTGGCGATGATGTTACCGAATGTATCGGCGGCGCAATCGAAGTAACCGAAGATTTATTGCCATCACGCTATAATACGCATTGCGACCCGCGTTTAAATGCAAGCCAATCTTTGGAGCTTGCATTTGAAATTGCCGGAAATCTGCGTACCGAGCGTAAAGAGCAAAGAATGGCTGCTGCGGGGCTATAATTTAATTTAAAAGCCCTGCGATGCGGGGCTTTTATTTTGTTTTAATATAGAGGGTATGATGGTTTTTCACGAAGTTCAATCTGGCTCAAGACCAATGATTTACGGCATTTTGGCCTTTATGGTTTTGCTTGCTATTGTTGAATATCTTGTGGTTCCTATTGGTGCAAAAATGGCGGTTAGCCTTATCATGAGTATCATACTCGGTTTGGTTGCGACCATGCTTTTTGGCTTTAATCTTGAAACCAAAATTGATGCGCAAAATATAAATTTGAAAATTCCGGTTCTTTTAAAAACCAAAATTGCACTTGTCGATATTAAAACTGCCGAACAATTTTCTTATAGCCCACTTCGTGATTTTGGCGGATGGGGCATTCGTTTTGGCAAGGGTGGCATCATGTATAATGCCAATGGCAATCAATCAGTTAAACTTGTCATGAAAGATGAAAAAATTATCTATATCGGCACCCAAAAACCCGAAGCACTTATTAAGGCATTGGGCAAATAAAAAGCCCCAAACGGGGCTTTTTTTAGTGTATGCAAATAAAAATCGGAAACCACGCTTTAAATTTAATTTATACCTCACGGCTAATTCGGAGCATTTGCTAATCGCAAATGCCATTTCCTCATGCCTCCGGTGGGGCGCGCGACTCCGCGCGGCACTCAGTCGTGCTTGCGTTCGCTTTGCTCACTTATTTTACGTTCTCCTAATGGTTCAGTATTTGACCGCGATGAGTTAGGAAAAGTTGCAGACTTTTCCGTAAAAACGAAGAGCAAATTTGCCAGAGCGAAGTTAGAAATCTCAAATTTTTATCAAAACGGCGATATAGCTTCCAAAACCTGTTGACCAACTGGTTGCTTGTTGTATTTCGATAATTGTCCACGACCGCCGTATGAAATCCGTGCCTCTGCCATTTGGGTGTGTAGCACGGTGTTGGCGGATGAAATATCCTGTGGTCTGACGATACCTGAAACCAATAATTCACGGATTTCGTTATTTACGCGTACTTCTTGGCGTCCTGCCACCACAAGATTGCCATTTGGTAAAACTTGGGTAACCAATGCCGCAACAGTAAGCGACATTTTTTCCTGACGATTTACTACACCAGAACCAGAAAATGCACCAGCAGAAGAAGTTCCAATCATATTCGCAGGGTCATAGCCAGATGGCAAAATTTTCCCTGGTAACTTTTCAAGACCAAAGAAGTTTGAAACCCCGCCCGATTTGGTTGAGCTTTCTTTGCCGGTTGTGGTGTTATTCATTTGGGCGTTGTCATTAATTGTGACATTAACAGTAAGAATATCACCAATTTTTGATGCCCTTGGGTCGGCAAAAAATTGCTTTGCGCCCGCGCGCCATAGTGAATTAGATGAGGTTCGGTTATCTGTTGCCTCTGGCATTGGCACAACCACTTGACGACGACCCGCAGCCGCCATTTGTGGATCTTGAATTGGGGTAAGTGCAGGGGGCTTTCCGGCGTTTTTAATTTCATCAACAGTTGATGCACAGCCAGTAGCCAACAATGAAAGTGAAGCAATCACAATTAATTTAAAAGCATTGTTCATATCGATTTCACCATTAATAATTTGCGCTTAAGCGTGGATTTGCGGCTTGTGAGCCAGAGTTTTGAATAACGCGGGCAAAGCCATTGCCCTCGACGATTGCATCAACAATACCGTTTGATGATGAGTTTGCGACCTTGATGTTTGCGCCCTTTGCCCCATCCGAAAGTGCCTTTCCGGTTGCGGTTATGCGCATTGCACCATATTCATAAACCAACATAATGCCTTGTCCCTTTTTAATCAGCATGGTTTGGCCAAGGTCGCTATTACGCAAAGGCATATTGGGTGAAAGATTATGGCTTGCGGTTTTGCCAACAATCTCAGAAGCGTCAACCAAGGTTCCGGTTGCCATTGAATCATTGACTTGTGTCCAAACAATCATATCGGATGTGATAATTTCATTGCGGGGGACTTCACGATTTAAAACCGCGATTTCTTTTGTGCTATTGGGGCCATTCTGATTGGCGGCATTACGGCTAAGGTTTACTTGTGCGTATTTTTTATCGCCATCGGGGCCAAGTTCGGCGTCGCGCCCCCATACAGTTACTTCACGAACTTTTTCACTGTTTGTCCATTCAAGCCCAAGGGTTCTAAGTTTATATTGCAATGAATTTGCCGAATATACGAGTTTGTGGCGGTCAAGCGGTGCTTGGGCAATTATAATACCCGCTTTTTCACCGGCATTTTCAAAAATATCGCCAATAGTAACATTTTTACCTTCGGCAATTGCATTAGATTTCAATGCAAGACCATCTGCAAATGCAGCACTTGAGAGCATGTTTATCAACATTACTGCGGCGATTATATCAATGATTGATGGTAATCTTAATTTGGTCATATTGCCCTCTCACCTAGCTATTAACGAAGAATGCTTGAGGTGTTTTGCATCATTTCATCGCTGGCATTGATTACTTTTGAATTCATTTCATAAGCGCGCTGCGCAACGATAAGTGCCGAAATTTCATAAACTGGATCAACGTTTGAGGCTTCGACATAATTTTGGTTAAGGTTGCCAAAGCCTTCGGAATTTGGATTGCCAACCGTTGCCGGACCAGACGCGGCGGTTTCTTTCAAAAGATTGTCGCCCACTGATTCAAGACCGGCTGGATTGATAAAGGTGGCAATTGTTATTTGCCCCAAAGTTTGTGACGCGGTTTGCCCAGAGATTGTTGCGGTAACAGTTCCATCTTTGGAAATTGAAAAGTCGGTCGCATTTTCGGGAATCTGAATTTGCGGAATAACTGTATAACCGTCTCCGGTAACAATTGTGCCATCTGGCGATGATGAAAAGTTACCAGCGCGAGTGTATGCGGTGGTGCCATCTGGCATTTGTACTTGAAAATAACCACGGCCATTAATTGCAAGGTCATATGGGTTATTGGTTTGGGTTAATGAGCCTTGTTTTGCAACGCGGTAAACCGAACCTGTCTTAACACCATAACCAACTTGAACACCGGTTGGGTCAACGTTTCCGGCATCAGAAGTTGATGCACCAGGGCGTTCAAGATTTTCATAAATCAAATCCTGAAATTCTGCTCTTTGACGTTTAAAGCCAGTGGTTGACATGTTGGCGATGTTGTTTGAGATAACATCAACATTAAGTGCCTGCGCTGCCATACCAGTTGCTGCAATGTTCATTGAACGCATGTTTCACCTATACTTTCGCTAATCTATCAATTGCCTTAGAACGCAAATCTTCGGCCTGTTTTTGTAGTTTTGTTGCGCTTTCAAAAGCGCGGGAAATTTCCATAATGTCGGTCAATTGCTGAACCGCATTTACGTTTGAACCTTCGACCATGCCTTGCACCACTTCAAAAGTTTCAGCCGGTGCGGCGGTTTCGCTTGTTGGCTTAAATAAATTGTCGCCAATTTTTTCTAATGTTCCGGGGCGATTAAATTTAAAGACACCAATTTGTCCAACTGATGCACCGTTTTGACGAATGTTTCCGTCTTTACCAATTAATGGTTCGCCTTGGGCAACATTGAGGGTTATTTCACTATTTGAATTATCAAGAACTGGCTTGCCATCATGGGTAACAAGGCGACCAGTGGTATCAAGCGTAAACTGCCCATCACGTGTGTATGCAGTGCCATCAGCGGTTTTGACCGCAAAAAAGCCATCACCAGTCAAGGCAACGTCAAACGGGTTTCCAGATTGGGTAAGGGTTCCAGGGCGAAAATCGCGGGCGATTGAATAATCGCGAACAAATGAAACTGTTGTTGGGTTTTCAGCAATTTTTGCAGGGCGTTTTGTAATCGGCTCAAACAAGGCTTCTTCGGCCTTGAAGCCCGCAGTGGACACGTTTGCCATATTGTTTGCGGCAATTTCCATTTTGCGCATCAAGGCATTTTGTGCCGAAAGTGTGATTAAAATCGCATTATCCATATTACGCCATATTCTTGTCGTTACACATTTTGTGTTGGAAAAAGTTCTGCAATTGGTGTGCCAAGAAAAAATATAATAAAAACAATAAACTGAATGGTTAACTAAATCTTAAAGGGTAAAAAATTACCTATTAATGCAGTTAAAAAGAAAATTTTATGAAAATGTCGGCAATTTTTGCCGACTTAAATACTTTTCATTAACTCACAGGCGTTAACCTTAAAACTTAACGATTCGTTTTTTGATAAAAATTTGATTCTCGGGAACCCAAATGGCAGACAAAAAAGAAGAAGCCCCAGAAGTAGAAGGTGAAGAAGGCGCAAAACCCGCAAAGAAAAAACTTTCGGGCAAAGCATTAATTTTATTCATCGTCCTGCCGGCAATTTTACTTTTGGGCGGCGGCGGTGCTGCTGCTTACTTCCTTGTTTTTAATAAGAAACCTGCTGCTGAAGCGTCAAAAGATGCACATGGTAAAGAAGACAAAAAAAAGGGTGAAAAGAAAGACGAAAAGAAAGGCGGCCACGGTGGTGGTGAAGGCGGTGCTGCTAGCGCTGATGCTGCGGATGGAATCAAAACTTCTGAAGGCCCAAATGGTGAAACTTTCTTAACGCTTCCGGATATGGTCGTTAATATTTCGACAACTGATAATCGCGCGGTTTTCTTAAAATTGCGCCTGACTTTACAAGTTAAGGATTCCGAGGTTGCAGATGCAATCAAACCTGCCGTTCCCCGTATTAAAGATCAATATACAGGCTTTTTACGTGAATTACGGGTTGAGGATATCCAAGGTTCTGCCGGATACACGCGCTTACAATTGGAATTATTAAAGCGAACTAATTTGGCGGTTGCTCCGGCACATGTTGATGCAGTTTTAATTGAAGAGATTTTGGTGAACTAATGGCTGATCAAGACGATATGGCAGCCGCGTGGGAAGCGGAAATGGCAGCTGCAGAAGGCAGCAATGATGCCTTTGTCGCCGAATGGGAAGCCATGGTTGGTGACGAAAGTGGCAAGTCCATTTCATCGACCTCTATCGGCATTGAAAGAGTATTGAACCAAGACGAAATCGACAGCCTTTTGGGCTTTGATTTGGGTGATGATAATAGCGCGGGTAACAATGGTATCCACGGCATTATTAACTCGGCACTCGTGTCATATGAACGTTTGCCGATGTTGGAAATTGTATTCGACCGTCTAGTAAGGTTGATGACAACCTCATTGCGTAATTTCACATCTGATAACGTTGAAGTATCGCTTGATCATATTTCATCAATTCGTTTTGGCGATTATTTGAATTCAATTCCATTGCCGGCGATTTTGGCGGTATTCCGCGCCAAAGAGCTTGATAACTATGGCTTGATGACGGTTGATTCTAACCTGATTTATTCAATTGTGGACGTGCTTTTGGGTGGGCGTCGCGGCACGACTGCGATGCGTATCGAGGGGCGTCCATATACAACAATCGAACGTATGCTTGTGACCAAGATGATTGACGTAATCTTGGAAGATATGCGCGCGGCATTCCGCCCAATTCGCGATGTTGATTTTGCACTTGATAGAATTGAAACTAACCCACGATTTGCGGCAATTGCCCGCCCTGCGAACGCGGCGATTATGGTAAAAATGCGTATTGATATGGAAGATCGCGGTGGACGTGTTGAGCTTTTGTTACCTTATGCGACTTTGGAACCAATTCGTAACATGCTTATCCAACAATTCATGGGTGAAAAATTTGGCCGTGACAATATTTGGGAAGGCCACTTGGCTAACGAATTATGGTCAACCAATATGGATGTTGAGGCGGTGATTGATGAATTACCAGTCCCATTAGGCAGAATGCTTAATTTAAAAGTAGGCGAAACAATATTCCTTAACAAAACCCAAGACAGCGCGGTCGAGCTACGGTGTGGCGAAATTCCACTAACCAAAGGCAGAATGGGGCGGATGAATTCATCCATCGCCATTCGGGTTGACCGTGCCTTATCCAAATCCACCAAATCGGAGATTTTTAAACGATGACTTATGCACTAATCGCACAATTTGCAGGGCCTGCGGCACAATTGCTTTTGGTGTTGGCATTGATGTGGGTCGGCATCCTATTCATGCGTGTTGATAGCAAGCTTACAAAAATGAAGCGTGGAACCGATGGCGTTAGAAACACTATTATTGATCTTAATAAAGCTGTTGAAAATGCCCGCGAAGCCTTGGCGGAATTAAAAACCGACACTTCTACACAAATTGAGGATATTAATGAAAAAATCGCCGAAGCCCAAAAAATGGTCGAAGGCTTTAAATTTCTACAAAGTGTGCAGAAAAATCTGCGTCCAACAGAGGCTAATAGTGGGGCAAATACATTCAATCCACGTGGTGCAGAGCCAAAAGGACTGCCACCGATAGAATTTGCAGAAGAAATTCAACCTTCTGTTAATCGTCGGGAACTAAAATCACGATTTGACGATGATGAATTTCTATACGAGCGTGACCGTCCGCACTATGCCCGCCGCAAAAGTGCTGAAAACCTGCGCCCTGAATATGATTCTTATCCATCAGAAAATTCGCGCCGCACTAATTGGGGCGGATTGAGGTAGAAATGAAACTAAAACCCCTAAGCGTTCTGGCGATAATTTTAATGAGTGTTGGTGCAGTAGAAGGCGGTCGCTTTCTGCTAAAGGCGAATAATGCCTTTGCATCCGCTGAAAAAAAAGAAGAAAAGGCTGATGATGCCAAAGGGGGGGATCCATCAAAGGCTTATGTGGATGCTAATCCAAACGCTAATCAAATGGCATCTTGTGTTCCTGCCGACCTTGCAAAGGAAAGCGGTATTTCGGCATCTGAATTCAAATTATTGCAAGCATTACAAGATAGACGTCAGCAACTTGATAAACGTGAAGCTGATATCATTACCCGCGAAGGTGTGGTTAAAACCGCCGACGCCATCGTGATGCAGCGTATTGAAACCTTAAAAGGCGTTGAAGCCAATATTCAAAAACTTCTTGGTCAAGTTGACGATATGGAACAAAAACGTATTGCCAATCTTGTTGCAGTTTATGAAAAAATGAAACCAAAAGACGCGGCAAAAGTCTGGGAAGGCATGTCAGATGAGGTTCTGTTACCCATTGCATCACGCATGAAAAACCAATCATTGTCATTAATTCTTGCCAAAGTTTCGCCAGAGCGGGCGCGGGCAATTACCGCAAAACTTGCGCAAATTGATAATGGGAATTTGGATCAAAAAATGGCGGATGCCAAACCAACACAAATGGCGCAAAATACACCTCCTGCTGGTGCGAAACCAAATGCTGCCGCACCACAAGGGGCTAATAAAGGGCCGACACAATTGGCGGGTGGCCCAACAAAGTAGAAATTAAATGAAACGGAATAATGGCAAATAGGAATAGGATTTAAATAATAAAGTGTTTTTTAGACGGGTAACGGTTTCACTTCTAAGTTTGTCTATCGCCATAAATCCGGTGATGGCACAAACCGTTGCGCCTGTTGTAAACAATGCCAACCTTGAAATGGATGCCAGCCAAACCGAAAATTACGCGCGCTTGATATTTAAATGGCAAGTACCGCGTTCTGACCGGATTAAAGCAAAGCAGATGTCATCCTTGCTAGAACTTGAGCTTCCCGCAACCACTAATGCTGACCCTGCTGTATTGAAAACCCGCGCTGGTGAATTTGTGGTCGGTAGTGCGTTATCGGCGGATAAAAAGACCTTGCGACTTGCATTGGCACGTGATGTGCGGGTCGAAATTTCAAAAAATGGTAATTATGATGTGGTTGACCTTGTATTAAAGGGAAGACCATCGCCGGGTAAATTCGACCCCAATAAAAAAGAATCGCAAAAAGTTTCTGAAATTGAAGAATTGCTTAAACCAAAGCCAGAACAAACCGACACATTAGATCAAAAGCTTATAAATCGTCCTGCGCCTAAAAATGCAAAAGTTTTGTCGGTTGATGCGGCGCAATCAAAATTATTTACGCGTATCACAATTAATGGCGTTAATGCCAATCCGTTATTTGCCCGCAAAAGGGATCGTGTGGCATTAACAATCCCTGGTGTTTATGCGCTTGATGTTGGTGAATTGCGCGCAAGTCTGCCAAGGCGCGTAAAAGATTTAGTGCGTTATAATGATAGTAAATACACATCCTTGGTGATGGATGTTGCCCCAGGTTCTGTGGTCCGTAAAGGAAGCGACAGGGGCAAGGTTTATGTCGATATATTCCCACCTGGAACCAATCTTGATACCCCTGACGCCGCAACTATCGAACGTGCAAACGAGAAAAATGGCGGTAAAGTCGATGCAAAAGCGGCGCAAACTGACATTCCTGATGCAATGGATCACGGCGAAAACGCATCAATTGAAAAGAACTTACCATTAAATGATGCTGCCGATAAAAAAGGCGTAAACGAATTTACCGAGGCCGAAGAATATAAGCCACCGGAATATCATGACCCTGCGCCTAGTGGTGTGGTAAAAGTAATCAATCGTCAAATCGGTTCAGACTATGTTTTGGATTTTGGTTTTGACGACAATGCACCGGCGGCAATTTTTAGGCGTGGTGCAAATATTTTCATTCTTTTTGGCACGAATGCTAAATTCAACATTGATGCCGTTAAAAAAAGTAATCTTTATAACGCAATTACGCCAATTTCTGGTGATGGCGTCGCCGGTGTAAAAATTACCGCCGCTGATAATATTGCTGCTACACCTGCTGCACTTGGAAAACATTGGATTATTACCATTGCCCCCAAAGCGCCAAAAGATATGCGCACAATATTAATCAAGGGCGAAAGAACACCTGATGGCGCAAGCCGACTAAAAGCGACTGTCCCAGATGCCGTTACCACCGGAAGCATTAATGATACCGATGTTGGTGATACAATTTTGGTTGGTATGTCCTATGGGCCGCCAAGCGCATTAATGCAGCAACGCTCATACCTTGAGGCAAATTTCATTCCAACATATCACGGTTTAGCGGTTATTCCGCGTACCGAAGATATGGGAATAAAACTGGCAATGGATGGTTTTGTAATTGACCGTCCACATGGCATGGAACTTTCCAACACTTTTGCAGCGGGTGAAGATGAAGGGCAAAATCATTCTGTTGTATCTGCACCAGGTTTTGTGGATTTTGTTAAATGGCGCCTTGGCCCAATGGCAGATTTCACTAATAATTTGCAAAAATTGCGTCTGCTTGCGTCTAATGAGATTGACGACAATACCAAAGGGATTCAGGCGCAAACAAATTTGGCTCGTTTTTATCTTGCATGGGAAATGGGTGAGGAGGCTTTGGGCGTTGTAAAAGTCTTGCGCTCAATGCATCCAGAGCAGCAGAACGACCCCGAACTCCTTGCCATGATGGGCATTGCCCAAACCATGATGGGTCGCGGGCGCGAGGCTTTGCAAACCTTCAACGCGCTTGAATTGAAGGATGATGCGGCATCACACTTGTGGGCAACAATTGCGGCAATGGATGCTGGCAATCCAGAAGAAGCCACAAAACAATTTGAACAAGGTGCAGAGGTACTTGATACTTTCTCAAAAGACTATCAGGCGAAATTTGTGCTTGCTGATGCTATGGCGTCACTGCAAACAAAAGATTATGCTGGCGCGGTTTTAAGTGCGAAAAAAGCCGGTGAACTTGCGGGTGACCCACACACCAAAGAAATGGCACGCCTAATAGAGGCGCAGTCAGAAGGTGAGTTGGGGCAATTTGATGGCGCATTACAAACCTTACAAGAGCTTGCAAAATCAATATTCCCAGATATATCGGCACGCGCACAATATGCAAATGCGATGTTGGGTGTGGAAAAAGATCCATCAACCCGCAATGACGCAATCAAAGTTTTGGATTCACTTCGCTATATGTGGCGCGGTGACGATTTGGAAATTGATATTTTACGCAATCTGGGTGAGCTTTACATTCAGGCGGGCGATATTCGCTCTGGCCTTTCAATACTTGCTAGTGCCTCTACCCTAAGACCAGATTTACAAGCATCACGAGATTTACGTGATGTATTATCACGGCAATTTAAATATCTGTTCCTTGATGGTGGCGCGGACGGTATGGATAGCGTGCAGGCACTTGCACTATTCTATGACTTCCGCAATTTAACTCCGGTTGGTCCAGAAGGCGATATGATGGTGCGCGGTCTTGCCGATAAATTGGTTGCGCTTGATTTATTGCCACAGGCGGAAGAGTTATTATCACACCAAGTGGAAAAAAGGTTGCAAGGCTTTACCAAGGCACAAGTTGCAACCGATCTTGCGGCAATTTATTTAATTGATAAAAACCCTGAAAAGGCACTTTATACAATTGGTGCAAGTCGGGTTGCCGATTTGCCGGAAAATTTAAACCATTATCGCCGGATGATAGAGGCAATAGCCCTAACCGATCTTGGTCGCAATGATCATGCGCTTGAATTAATCGAATTTGATAAAACTAGCGATGCCGACAAAATCCGTGCCGAGGTTTATTGGCGTCAAGGTGATATGAAACAAGCTTCACTTTATGCCAATAAAAACTTACCGCGCCCTGCGCTTAAATTCTCACCGGCGGCGGCGTCTGATGTCTTGCGGGCGGTGTTGGCAAAATCATTATCCGGTGACCGTGCAGGTGCAATGGCAATGGCGCGTCCCTATGGCCCTGGTATGGGTAATTCTGAATTTGCACCCGCATTTAATGTTGTAACTTCGGAAAATATTCCAACCCCTGATGCTATTAAAACTGCGGTTGATTCTGTGCGTGGTTCGTCACCATTCTATAATGTGATTGAAAGTGTACGCGATGGCGTGCAAAGATTACGTGAGCCAGAAGGTAACCAATATGCGGCTTCTAACCCTAATATTCCTACTGATGGAAACCCAAATGGTGGGCGTAAAGAGGCCAATATTAACCCGATGCAGAATGTGCAGGATATTGCCAAAGAAATGCTAAATGCAACCAAAGAAGTTGCTGCAAAAACCTTTGCTAAACCAGACAATGCAGCGGCACAAGCAAAACCAGTTGCACAAAATCAAAATCCGCAACGCGCCTCTGACAAACGACCATTGCCTATGGCAAAGAAACCAGTCGTAAACGCGCAAAAAAATAATCCACCAAAAAATAATTTGGCGGCAAATAAACAAGAGCGCAAACCTTTTGGTCTTCAAGCACCAAAAGATCCGCCAATTACTGCAGTTGGTCGCTAAGCAGGGCTTTAATATTTAACGTCTGCTATAAATTGCATAAAATTTATAATTATTTCATCCGAATTAACTTGATGTTCACCTTAATCTTTCATTGCTTATAAATTATATTCCTTGGGCTTATAAATCATAATATTTGGTGCGGATTGCGATAAATGACTATTAAGGGTAAAAAAATTGCGGTTTTAAAAGGTGGCTGGTCGAGCGAACGCCCAGTTTCCCTAGTATCTGGCAAGGAATGTGCCGATGCTTGCCGTCGTTTGGGTGCCGAAGTTGTTGAAATCGATGTATCGCGTGATATTGTTAATCAATTAAAAGCCGCCAAGCCTGATATTGCTTTTAATGCGCTTCATGGACAATGGGGTGAGGATGGCAAGATTCAATCCGTTCTTGAAATCCTTGAAATTCCTTATACGCATTCCGGTGTGCTTGCCTCTGCCTTGGCGATGGATAAAGAAAAAGCCAAAATTATCATGCAAACCGTTGGCATTGATGTGCCAAATGGCAAGGTCATGAGCCGTTTTGACGCCGCCAAAGAACATCCTATGTCTGCGCCATATGTGGTTAAACCTAATGCCGATGGTTCATCATTCGGTGTGTTTATCGTGCGTGAAGGTGAAAACAGTCCACCTCAAAAACTTCTTGATAAAGATTGGCATTGCGGTGACGATGTTTTGGTCGAAGAATTTATCAAAGGTCGCGAATTTACCTGTGTTGTGATGGCTAATGAATGTATTGGTGTTACCGAAATTAAAACCAATCATGAATTTTATGATTATGACGCCAAATATTCCGATGGTGGTTCTTGGCATGTTGTTAATCCAGATGATATTCCCACCGCCGCCGTAGCAATAATGAAAGAAAATGCGTTAAAGGCGCATAAAGTTCTTGGCTGCCGTGGTGTGACACGTACTGATTTCCGTTTTGACCCGACATCTGGTCGCGTGGTCGCATTAGAAGTTAATACCCAACCAGGAATGACCCCAACCTCTTTAGCGCCCGAACAAGCGGCGGCAAAAGGTGTGTCATTTGATGAATTGGTTAAATGGATTTTGGAGGATGCATCATGTCTCAGATAAGACGCGTCCCCCGTTATGGTGCGGGTACACGTGGTAAATCGCAAAGCCGTCCACCAAAGCGCCGCCAAAACCGCAATGTTCGCCATAAACCACAAGGTTGGTCGATGAAACTTGGCGCATGGGCGCATGCACGACTTCGTGAAGCACAATATGAAAGTGTTTCACGCAAAGTAATTCAGGGGGCAATCATTGGTATGGTTGCGCTTATGGTTATTGGTCTATCAGTTGCCTTTGGTGTTTTTGAGAAAACCGGCGCATTCATCAGTGAAAAGTCAGCAAATGCGACCCGCTATGCCGGATTATCTGTGCATCATGTCGAAATTACTGGCTTTACTGGCCATAATATCACCGATGGTCAAAAGGCCGAGGTTGCAGCAATTGCTGGCATTCCAAATAATGAAATCATGTTTAATCTTTCGCCCAATGAAATTAGAGACCGTATTATGGTCTTGCCATGGGTGGAAAATGTTATGGTACGCCGCCTATGGCCTGATAATGTGCAGATATTAGTCAAGCCGCGTGAGGCCAATGCCGTTTGGCAGGAAAATGGCACATTACAATATATGGATGCACAGGGTCGCAAACTTGGCCCTGCTGACCCGCAAAAAGTAAAAGGCTTGCCTTTGGTAATCGGTCAAAATGCCGGCCCACATGCAAGCGAGCTTTTTGCCGAATTAGAAAGACATTCAGAAGTTTCTAAACACGTTTATGCAATGATACGCATTGCAGACCGTCGTTGGAACCTTCGCCTAAAAGGCGGAGGAGAGGTCTTGTTACCGGAAGATAACACCGAACAAGCCCTCGATCAGCTCGAAAAATTACACCAACAATATCAAATCCTCGATAGGGATTTTGCGCGTCTCGATGTCAGAAAGACTGGGGCTATAATTATCCGACCCAAAGCAGAAGCAAACGGATCGAATATTCAAAATACATGATTTTGGGTAGAATATGTCGTCTGTGGAAAGCCGTTCTCGCACACAAAACCGCGAGCAAATACAATTATCACCTTTAATCGCCGCCTTGGATATTGGCGCGTCTAAAATCACATGCTTTGTTGCACGCAGCACGCAGGATTTGGGGCCAACACGGGTATTGGGCGTTGGCTCTTTGCCTTCGCGCGGGGTTAAAAATGGCAATATAACCGACCTTGAAGAGGTGGAAAAAACTATACGTCAAGTTTTTGAAAGCGCCGAGGCAATGGCCGGAATTGGTGTCTCTGATGTTGTGGTTTCGGTTTCTGGCTTTGGCCTTAAAACCGAACATGGCTTTGGTGAGATTATTATGCCTGCCGGAACTATTGGCGAAAAAGAACGCCGCCGCGTGGTTGCCAACGCCATTCAAAATAAAAAGTTCGAAGGTCGTCATATTATCCACGTTACCCCAGTTTATTTTAAATTGGACGGTAATATTGTTAAAGAACCATTGGGCATGGTTGGCCGCAAGCTTGAAGTGGTGGCAACAATTGTAACCATTCCGGTATCTGTATGGAATAATATTGTGCTTTGCGTTGCGCGCACTAATCGCCATGTGATGGAGGTTATCGCCGCACCTTATGCCTCATCATTATCTGTATTGGCGGAAGATGAATTGGAAAGCGGTGCTTTGGTGGTTGAAATGGGTGCAAAATCCACAACTGCGGCACTTTTCCAAAATGGCTCTTTGGCGCATGTTGATGCGGTTCCAATTGGCTCTGACCACATTACGCAAGATATTGCACAATATTTTGAAACTTCGGCAATGGTTGCAGAAAAATTAAAAATTGTTCTTGGTTCGGCAATTGCAAGCCTTAATGAAGAAGAACAAATGATTGATGTGCAGCGTTTTGATGATAATGGCAATTTGGTCTGTTCGCGTGCGCCGCGCTCATTTGTAACTGGTATTGTCCGCCCTCGGGTTGAAGAAACTTTGGAATTATTGCGTGATAGGCTTGCGTCAAAGGGGATTGATAAATCAATCTATGGCAGGCGCATCGTCCTTACAGGTGGTGGCGCGCAATTAAATGGTGTGCGAGAACTTGCGGCAAGGGTTTTTGAAGGGCATGTTCGCGTTGGGCGTCCGCAACGATTTGCAGGGCTTGGCGATGCGGTTTCTGGCCCTGCTTTTGCGGTGTGCTCTGGTCTTTTGCGTTGGGGCATTGATAAACCAACCGACGTAACCAAAATCGCCCATGAAATGCACCAGGCCCACCAACATCCAATCCTAAAAGCAATGAATTGGGTGAAGGAAGTGTTTTGGTAAATTACCACTCCCGCCTTCGTGCCTTTGGCACTCACTTGGTCGGGTAGTTCAAACTGTAAAGATTTTTTGAAAAACGCGGTTTCCAAATAATCTTTGCATATACATTTAAAAAAGGCTTGCCATTGGCAAGCCTTTTTTTATCTTAAACAAAGTTCGAATTTGTTATTTCGCTTCCAGATAATCATAATAGCGATATTTTTTACCGTCTTTCGTAGTTAATTCTTGATAGTGAAGGGTTGTGGCAAAACCATTGTCGAGCGGCGTGGCTTTGAGCGTGATTGGTTTTACGCCATAAACTGGGTCATGACCCTTTAGGGCTTCATCAATTACTCTGCCTTTTAGATTGCCTTTTGCGGGCAATTCAAGACCAATAATTTTAGCAAGTGTCGGGGCAATATCGGCATTTGAGATAGGCGTTTTATTTACGAACTTGGATTTAAAATCAGGCCCAATGGCAGCCATGAAATTGCGGGTTTCGCCACGACTTAACGAACCATGTATGCCCTGTCCCTGTTGTAAAGAAGTATCGGCAATACTTACAACACATAATTCAGGATTGGTACAATTCAAAGATTTTGCCGTAAACGAAATATATATTGCAGGCTTTGGAGTAATTGCCGAACCACTTAGGCCAACATCCGACATTTTTAAAGCACCATCAAAGCTTCCATATTGTTCATCAACAAATATGCCCCATGTATAATCTTGATTTTTGATTGTTCCGATGATTTGTTTAATAAGATTGGGTGCATCTTTCTTGCCATTCTCTGTAAGATAAATCATATCCGAGCCACCCAATGCAACAATATAGGCAAGCGCAGTTTTGCCGTCTTTTGCCAGAATGCTTGCACCATTAGGATGACTGCCGGATTGTGCGTCAATCAATTCGCCATTGGTTTTATAAAGTGGCAATTTAAGAGCTTTGGCAATATCAATCGCCACAAATCCTGGTGGCAAAAAACGCTTGGGAACATCTGGATAATTATATTTTGTTGATTCTGAAGTATTTGATTGTTTGGATATTGTGGTGAAACCGTGATCTGCGGTTACAAAAATGTCAGTGCTATCATAAAGACCGAGTTTTTTTAAGGTATCGATAATTGATTGAAGATTATCAGATGCATTTCTTATTGCTTTTAATGAGGTTTCACCATTAATCCCTGGATCAATTTGGTTAAGGCTATCGCCTTCATTATGCTGCGTCCCGTCTGGGTCGCGTGACCAATATAACATCACGAATGGTTTTTTGTCGTCTTTGAATTGTGGCAATATGATTTTATTGGTGACGTCTGTGAACCACTGCTGCTGATTGATATTGGCAACCTTGGTGCCAGGGATGTTCATATCACCATGCCCACCATTTTCACCGCGACTAGGGGCAGTAAGTTCGATGCCGGCGTCTTTAAAGGCCTTATAATATTTAGAACTCATTGTTAATTGCGGTTTGCCTTTTATTCCGGTTGCATCGGAGAAAATTAGGGTTTCAGCCGTTTTTTTTGAATTTATATTTTGAATTAGCGTTGGGCCTTCTTTACCAATAATTGCGGTATTAAAGCCTTTTGACGCTGCAAGGCTAATTAGGCTTTGTTCATTAAGATAATTTCCACCATAAAGGTTGTTAATGTCGTTAAGTACTGCCTCATCTTCCATATCACCAATAACGCCTTTGGAGCTTGTTATGGGAATATCGCCTGCATACATATTGTTTGCAAATTCTCCTGTATCCCCAATTCCATGACCCGTCGCAATTGCCGAGGCGTTAACAGTGGTAATTGTTGGGTAAAGCGAATGTGAATTTTGAAAATCAACGCCTTGGTTTTTAACTGCTGCCAAGGTGGGGGCATTTTGTGGCGTAACCATGCCATAGCGCAGACCATCTGCAACAAAGATTATAATATTATGCGGCGCTATTGCAGGATTGTTTTTTTCTTGCGCCATTGCAACATCGGTGATTGAAAATGAAATTAATGCTGAAAGCAGAATTTTAGAAACTTTTGATAATGAATGTGACAATACTAATGCATCCTAACTAAACGTCAGTTTTATTAATTCCTGAAGATAACAATTTTTTGAAGCTTTATGATATAAAATTATTTTAATCTTATAATCCAGCCACCGTTTGACGAAGGCATGGCGCGGATGATTTCGCCGGATTTAAGTTTTTCGCGTAATAATTTACCAATTGGCTGGAATAAGGTTTGTTTACCATCGGCTTGTGCTAGGCCAAAGCTGAACCATATTTTTGATAAATTATTCGTTTTGGCAGACTTTATGGCGTCTTCAACGGCAAGTGCCGCCTGATCAAAATCCATGTTTTCAAGATTTATTACCAAATCAACTTGATGGTTTTCACTTAAGAGACCCATACCATCACTATCAGAAACATCGTTAACCATTTGTTTGAAACTCCCGCCACTAAATTAAGTCTTTATAAAGTGTTTGGTAATTTTTCAATAATAAAGGTTTATTTCAGGTTACTAACATGTTTCGTGTAAACCACTTGTTCACTGAAATACCCTGCTTTTTAAGTGTTTTTAAATATTTTGGAAACCTCTGATTCACCATTAGAGGGCAAATTACTATTTATCGAAAGTCGCGAAGATTTTTGAAAATTAACCAAAAAGAATAAAAACCGACGCCAGAAAGTGTTGGTATGTGTGGAAAAGGATAGAATATGTTAAACTCTGCAATGGCTATTGAAGCAAAAGAAGACATTTTGGGTGATTTATTTGCAAAAGGTCTAAGTGCATCTACTGGTGTTGGTGCTGAACTAGATTTAGTAGAGGCGCATAAATGGTTTAATATTGCGGCACTAAAAGGAAATATCGAAGCACGTATGCGCCGCGTTGAAATTGCCGAAATTATGACTGAAAATCAAATCTCTGCTGCGCAAAAAGCTGCTCGTGATTGGTTGTCTCGCGCTAAAAACTAATTTCAAGAAAACTGCGTAGAAACAAATAGTTCTAAAATATTTTTACTTGCTTTTAATACACTTAAGATAAGTATATCTTAATTTATTAAAAAGCAGGTGCGTAATGTTAAAGCATCTTTTAAATAACCAAAGGGGTAATACTGCAGTTTTATTTATATTATTCGCGCCGGTCGGTATGATGATGATCGGTAGTGCGATTGATGTAAGTATTACATTCTCCTCAAAGGTTAAGTTACAAGCAGCGGTGGACGCCGCGATATTGGATACGGCATCGCGTTACAAGAAGCCAACCGAAAGCGCTAAGGATGCCGCCGATAAGAGCTTGCAACTGTCGCTAAAAGACACTGATATTAGTGATATTCAAACATCGTTGAATGGTGAAAAGACATCAATTGGCGATCAATTAAATTATACCGCGACCGCAAAACAGCAAACCTATTTCATGAAATATATGGGTTTTGGCTATCTTAATGTTAAAGGTGCGGCATCGGCAATCGCGCGCTCCCAGGGGGCGGAAGTCGTATTTGTACTTGATACGACTGCATCTATGGCCGAAAACAGTAAAATCACATCATTAAAATCCGCCGTTGGTGAGGCATTAAACCTAATCCTTGATGAAGATGGTAAAAATAGTGATGGTATTAAAGTTGGCGTTGTTCCGTTTAATACACAAGTAAAAGTCGCTCCATCTGCATCATATGATTGGGTAAATTACGGCCAGGCACAAATCTATCAATATTGCGATTATTTGAAATCAGGGGTTTGGCCACAATGCCCGATTTATTGGTATAATATTGACGCTTTATGTTATGATTATGCTGCGGGCAGTGCTGATAGAAATACCTGTGAAGCAAATTCCAAAGTTTATGATAAATCATATTCGTCTGGCGTAAATTATTATTACGACCAATATGTAAAGTCATATGTGCCAAAGGGTGGCGGCGGTTATGATGTTAGAATTCATAGAATTCTTTACACTTGGACCAATTCAACATGGACATTAACCGGAACCGATGAAACCGGCCCAAAATATGCGTGGGTTGGTGGAACATCATCTTTTGCCAGTGAGCAGAATCTAGACGTTCTTAATACAACAAATTTATCTGATTATAATTCAATGCCATCAGGCGGATATAAAGCAAATCCAAAGACCGGTTGGATTTATGATGCGCGTTACAGCTCTAGTAATAAACAGCCTTATGTTAAATATGGCGATAATTGGTTTACTTCTGGCTATGGGGCAAAGGTGATGCAAACCTATACCTATACCGCATATAATAGCGTTAAACGGCGTAAGGTTTTACCTGCTGCCCCAGATTATAGAGGGCAATGGGCAGGTTGTTTAATCGATAGAAATCAGAATTATGATGTGCTTTCTACCCCATATACTTCGTCAAATCTAAACACCCAATATATTGCACGCCCATGCGATGATGAACCGCTCGATACCGTTATGGGGCTAACTGATGATATTGATAATGTGCGGACAAAAGTTAATGCTTTGCAGACCGCAGGTTATACCAATATCACAATTGGCATGCAGATGGGGCTAGAGGTTTTGTCAAACCCTGAACCATTTACTGGTGGTGTGGATTTTGGCGATAAAGAATATGGGAAATACATGATTTTGGTAACCGATGGTTACAATAACAAAAACCGCTTTACCTCAACCGTGGCGGATATTGATGCAAGAACTGCCAAGGTTTGCCAAGAAGCAAAGGATAAAAAGGTAACTGTATTTGTTATTCGCCTTGAAGAGGGTAATAGTGAACTATTAAAAAGCTGCGCCACTACACCGCCATATTATTACGATCTTTCAAGTTCGACCCAATTAAAAGACACTTTGCAAAGCGTGTTTTCAAAAATCAACGAACTTAGGTTGACCAAATAAACTAATAGGTTCTGCCGCCATTTATTGAATAATTAAACCCAACAGTGATTGGTAATGCTTCGCGGATGAATTGTTGTGTAAAGAGACCCACTTCGGAAATTTTGGAACGTGGAACCCAAACAATATCAAACCTTCTTAGGCGTGGTAAATCGCTAAAGCCACCATCTTTGGCAAAAATGGTTTTAAGGTCATAGGTGCGCATGAATGGTTGCCCGCCAGCACCACGCCGCATAACGACAACATCTTCGCGTTTTGCACTATTTAAGAAACCGCCGGCAAGGATTATTGCCTGCACGGGGTCAATTTCACCATTTATGTCGTAAATGCCGGGTTTTGCAACTTCGCCACCAACGAATAATTTTTGCGAAACAAAGGTTTTTGGTGTTATGAAAACCTGTGGGTTACGCAATTGGCTGGCATATAGGTTCATAATTGCCTGTTTAACTTCTTCTGGCGTACGGTCGGCAACCATTATGGACGGCAATAATGTTGGTGTAATACGACCATCAGGGGCAACAATTACAGATTTTGTAAGTTCGGGCGCGGATGGTACGCTAATTTCAATCTCATCACCGGGGTAAAAGCGATATGAATCATCGGCTTCGGTCCAGGTTGGGAAAGGTGGGGTTTGTGGGAAATATTCCGTTGGTACTGGATCAGGGGTCGGAAAATGGCGTGCTTCTTTAGCAACCCCCTTGTACATATTGCCGGACATGCAGCCCGATAAAGTAAAAGCAGATGTTGATAAAAGCCCCAATAATAAACTTCTGCGCTTTAACATTTCCGACTCACAAATGAATATATCAAATTACTATCTTTATTTACCTTTTATCCCTAACAAACGGTTAATTTCTTTAAATATTAATTAGTCATTAACGATTAAAGTGCAAATCTTAACTTTAGAGAATCACATCGTTGGGAAGGACGCAAAAGGCGTCTATTAAATTTATGAGCTTTAACCGGTCAGGCACAGGAAATGATTATAAATCCTATGGCACGCGCCCGCAGCCGGGGCTTGGCGACTGGATAAAAATGCTTCTGAAAGAAGTATGGCTCATGCTTGCGATATTCTCGATAATTGCAATACTTGGCATTGCCTTTGCCATGACTATGCAGAAAAAATACACTGCCGAAGCCCGTCTTTCAGTATTGGTTGGTGACGAATATATTTACATGTCAAATGCCGGTGCCAACGCAACAGGTGAGGGGGCGACCCCAAAACAAGAACAAATCGTTCAATCGGAAATCGAAGTTTTGACATCAGCACCAGTGGCAACGCGCACCGTGCAAGCAATTGGTCTTGAAAAATTATTCCCGCCCAAAGCCGATGATAAATCGGAAAAAACCCTTGATCCAGAAGCAAAATTTAATACTGGTGTTGAAAAATTGCGCCGCGAATTTGGTGCATCGTCAACCCCAAATACAACCGTTATCCACCTTTATATGAGCAATAAAGACCCACAGATGGCGGCTTTGTCGCTTAATAAAATGATTGACGAATATCTTGTGTATCGCCGTCAAGTCTTGTTTGAAAACCGCACCCCAGGCTTTCAAGAGCAAAAAGATGAATTCTCTAAACAATTGGACGTGGTTGATGGGCAGATTAATGCCTTTTTAAAAGCCAATGGGGTTTCGGATTATGAGGCAGAACGTACCGCACTTCAAACCCTGCTTGCCAATACCCGCCAAGAATTATTAAGCACGACCACAAAATTATATGAATCAGAAGGCCGTTATAGCTCATCTTCAAGCACTTATTCGCAAATTCCATCTGAAATTAGATTGTCTTTTGAAACCGATAATTCCAAAAAACGCCTTGAATTACAGCAACAATTATCTGATCTTTTAACCCGTTATACCGATAATGCACAGCCGGTTGTTGAAATGAAGAAACGGATTGCCGCATTAGATGGTGTGATTAATTCAGATGATGGAAGGCGTGCCGGCGTTATCCGCACTGGCCCAAATCCAGTTAAAGATTCTCTTGCCACCGATAAAGCCCGCAATCAGGCAGAGGTGCAGGCAATGCGCGAACGCCGTGATATTCTTGCCCAACAAGTTTCCCAAATTGAAGCGCGCGCAATGGCGCTTGCCGCAGTAAGACCGCAATATGAGGATTTGTTGCGTCGTAAAGCAGTGCTCGAAGATCAGGTAAAACAATTCTCTAACCGTGAGGCAACCGCACGCGCTCAAATCGAACTTGCACAAACTTCGAGCGATAACATTCGTATTATTGAACGTGCTGTTGTTCCAACCAGGGGTAAGAGCATGAAAAAAATTGCGCTTATTGGGTCGGTATTATTTGCGGCATTTACGGCATTGCTTGCGGGCATCTTGCGGGCGTTGCTTCGTAATAATGCACCTGCGCCACGTTCTGTTGCCCGAAACCTTGGTTTACCGGTGCTTGCAACTGTTGCCAGATAATGCGTGATTAACATTTGCGACACTTGAAAATATAGTAAATCAGTTCATTAAATATCTATAATTACTTGGTGCACACAGGTAAATAGGTAGCATATGGCAGATATTGGCGATCAGTTACATAATGTTTGGGCAGCAATAAGCGCAAATATCAGGGGTCGGGGGGCGAATGTAATGTTCATTTCCTCTAACGCCTCTGATGGTTGTGATGATATTGCCTGTGCATTTGCCAAGCTTGCCGCCAAGCGCACCGCCAAACCCGTGCTTCTGCTAGATTTGGATTTCGTCAATAATAACCAATATCACAAATTAGGCGGTGGCAAATTTAAATGGCAAGGGCCATTTGACCTTAGTATGTCGGTAAAGCCGTTTTGGCGCCTTATCCCGCATCGCCGTGAAAATGATGATACTGAAAAGAAATTATTGGTTGGTTACCGCGTTGGTAATTCAAAACTATTTGTTTCCCGCCTTCGCCAAGAAAAGGTCGAGGAAAATCAATCAATCCAAATCGGGCCTAATATAAATTATTGGAATGTCTTAAAAGGCGCGTTTGATATAAATGTGATTGATGCCCCCCCACTTGAATATTCTGCGGCTGGGCTTGCAATTGTTGCGGATATGGATGCGGTTATTTTGGTTGTTGATGCCGATGCTGACCCTGAAAATGCAATTGAATTGCGCGACAATATTCAAAAGCGCGGTGGGAATATTATTGGGGTAATTATGGTTGAAAATAATCTATCCCAAAATGAAAAAGTTGCGGGCGCGGCATAGATTGCCTGATTATATGTCATAATATATCTAAAATAATAGAATCGTGCGAATTCACACCAATTCAGTAAATATCAATCAAATTAAATGGCAAATAAACAGCAAAGACAAAACCTAAATTCCAATATTCCGTCAAATAAAATTGGCGATGATGTTTTGCTGTCACAAAATAAAAAGCAACAAGAATTGGGTTTTACCGCAGATATATTTTTCATGCTTTGCGTGTTTTTGGTTTTATCATCCGGTCTTTGGCAGGCGATTGCTTTGAAGCTTGGGTTTATGGCCCAAAACGATGTTAATATCATAAAACTATTGGTGCAATCGGCGTTATGTGCGCTTTGTTTTGTACCAATTGCGGTTTATTGGGAAAAAGTCCGCCAATTATTTGTGCCATTATTTCCGGTTGGTGTGGCTATGCTGGTGATTATATCATCTGCCATCTGGTCGGGGGAGCATGCAAATTCAATTCGCGATGCGGTTGTTTTGCTTTTGATGTTTTGTGCAGCATTCGGCATGGTTTTGCATTTGTCGCGCTATAAATTAATTGCATTAATGACAATCGCCCTTGTGATAAGCCTTTTATTGCAATTTTTGGCACAAGCATTGGCGGGTGAATTGGGTCATTTGCATTTTCAAGATTCTGAAATGGCATTATGCCTTGCATTGTCAATTATGGCTTTTACTTATGATCGCCCATCGAAAATTTTATGGCTTATCATTGCTGCATTGGTGTTTTTGGTTGGAATAATCATTAATGAAAAACAGGTTTATATTGTTGCGATTGTTTCATTAATTGTTGCGGTAATGCACCGCCTAAGCCTTGGGATAAAGGATAGAAACTTTTATATTGCTAGCCAGTTTGTAAATATTATCGGCCTCTTTACAGTGTTAATATTATTTTATGGTGTTGATAGATTGGGACAAGTTTTTTATATTTTGGCACAAATGGACAGTAACTCATTAATTGGGAATGGTTTCTTGGGTGATGGGCAAACCATATTGTTAAGCTTTATGAATGGTCTTGGGCTTTTGGGTTTTATGCTTGGGCTTTTATTTCTTGCCTATATTCTTGGCGGGGTTTTGGTAAAAACCAATAGCGGCATAGGAATGAAAATGTTTGAATTTTCACTTATTGCAATAATTTTGGGGAATAGTGGCTCTATTGCAACCTTTGGCTTGGCGATGTTGGCATTATTCATTGCGGTTTGTTTGAATATTTTACCGTCTTCGCCAAATCGGGCTATTTAAGTGCCTTTGCCGCCCAAATTCCGCGCCATAGGCGTGCGGCAAAACTGCGGATTTTATCGGGCGCATTTTGACAGGTCGCAATTTGCTTAGTTAATGCCGCCAATAGTCCCAAAAATGGAAGTTTTGAAAGCAATATTGCCAATTTCGCACTTTTAACATTTGCCATTTGCGGGTGGTTTTCAAGAATATATTTGAAATTTGGCCCGGCTTTTTTCAATTTATCCAAAAGGACATTGGCATCATCAAGTCCAAGGTGGGTTGCGGTAATATCGACATGGGTGACTTTGAACCCGCTTTCATCTGCGCGTAATGCCCAATCAGTATCTTCCCAGCCCCAACCTTTAAAGCCGCAATCAAATGGCACTTTTTCCATTATGTCCCGTCGCACTAATAGGTTGGAGGTTGCAACCGCCTGCGCACCGCGTTCTGCACGTATATTGGCTGGTTCACAATCGCTTTTTGCCGCCAATGCACGGGCAAGGCGATTTTCATTGGTTATTGGCGCTTGTTTAATTGTATAGCCGCCATAAGTGATTTCGGGCGAATTATTTAAATGTTGAAGCCATTTGCCAATAAAATTATCATCATCCGGCAACATGTCGGAATCAAGGAAAAGAATATATTCACCTTGGGAATGTTTTATAAGCTGATTACGCGCAAATGATCGCCCATTGTTTGCGGCAAAATCATAATATTTCGCGGGAATTGGAAATTTTTCTATAAAATCAGATATTTTTTTTGATAATCCAATATCGTTAGAACCATCATTAACCACGACTATTTCAACATTGCCTTTAAAGCTACCGCTTGAAACTTCGGTTAATAGGCGCGCCAAAAGTGGGGAAGGGTCGTTTTTATAAACCGGCGTAACAATAGAGATTACGGGTTTTTGCTTTGATGAAATTTCATTGCTTAAAAGGGTGAATTTATCCGACATTTAGTTTCCCTTTTATTTTAGTGAAAATTTCAAGCGCATGTTCGCGGAAATTGGCAAAGTTTAGGATTACCGCCGCTGCGGCATAAACAATTGCGCCGACAGTTGCTTTGACAAATAATTCAACAAAGCCGCCCAAGCGTCCAACCATCATCACCGCAAGCGCCATTAATGCACATGAAACCCCAACCTTGGCAATATCAATCCAAGGTATTGGCATTTTAATATATTTACGCCCACGCAATGCCAAGATTACCATTCCAATAAAATAGGCAATAATGGTTGACCATGCCGCACCCATAATTCCCATTTTCGGCAAAAGTATGATATTTAAAATCATGTTTAAAATTGCGGGAATGGTCATGATTATTGCGCGTTCAAATACTTTGCGCGAAATTACAAAGGCATCAGAGAAATAATCACTTAGACCCCAAAACAACGCCCCAGCGGCAATATATGGTGTAATTTGTGCCGCAGGTTCGCGCAATGATTCACCAATTAAAATATCGGCAAGTGGTTTGGCAACCAATGCAATGCCAACCGCCGCCGGCATGCCAATTGCCACCCGCAGGTTACAGCTATTAATGGCGGCAATTTTAAAATCTTCTTTTGTTCCCTTTTCAAAGGCAGAAACCAAAAGCGGAAAGCCAACCCCCGTAATATAAACAAATAGAATATCTAAAATTCGTGCGGCAATTTGATACCCCGCCGAATAAACCCCAACCGCTGCATCATCGAGAAAATATGCAATAAAATATCGATCCCCAACCGATAACGCAGTTGCCAATAATAAACCGCCCGAAATACCCCACCCAAAATGGAAATATTCTTTAGCGAGTTTTATTTCAAACTTACCGCCATCTGAAAGCTTCTTTAAAAATGGCCCTTCGATTACAAGTGCCATCATAGCGGCAACCATTGTGGCGATGAATGGCCCTTCTTCTTTAAGGTTCAGCCAAACCACAAATACCGCAGTTAATGCAAAACCCGCCAATGTATTAAAAGTTTCAACCATTGAATAATGCGTGGATTCAAGGTTCATACGGCGGGTTTCAAGTGCGATTTTTAAAAGCGAGCGCACAATTGAACCGCCAAAGGCAGCCGCCAATGCCAGTTTTACATTCATATCACCAGGATAAAATAATGTTACCAAAATTCCCAAAATTACAAATAATGCGGCATTAAAAGTAAAGGCAACAATCAGGGTCTTGAAATGGTTGTTTATTTGCCCATCGGCTTCGGCGCGGGCGTAAAAACGTGCGGCTGCTGCCTCGGCCCAATTCATAACGATATAATGGGCAATGGTCATTGTGGTGAAGATTAATGAAAACCGACCATATTCGGCATCTGTTAGAAGGCGCGTTAAAATTGCCACTGTCCCAAAGCTTGCAATAGCTTGGGCGATATTTGGCATTAAATAAGCAATTAAGTGCTTCTTCAGCATTAGCGGATTTTCACCTTGTCCCCCAAAAGTGAAGGGATCGTCATCATAATAATATATAAATCCATCCAAAGACCGGAGTTTTCGATATATTCAATATCATATTGAACCCGCTCTTCGACTTCTTCAGGGGTATGAACTGGCCCACGAGAGCCATGAATTGCCGCCCATCCGGTAATGCCTGGCTTAATACGGTGGCGGTGGGCATAGTCTGAAACTAATTTTTCGCTTAAATCACCGCCTGTCCTCATGCCAATTGCATGCGGGCGTGGGCCAACCAAAGACATATCGCCCAAAATCACATTAAATAATTGCGGCAACTCATCAATTGAGGTTTTCCGAATAAATTTCCCAACTTTGGTTACGCGGGGGTCGTCTTGCACCACTTGTTGCGCGGCCTGATAATCGCATTGATCCGTAAACATTGAGCGGAATTTAAAGCAATAGAATTCCTGATTATTAAAGCCATGACGTTTTTGTCGGAAGAAAACCGGCCCTTTGCTTTCCAATTTAATGGCAATGGCGGTTAAAATCATAATTGGGCTGATTAGGATTAACGCGATAATGCTTATTACCAAATCCTGTACTCGCTTCCAAAATGCGCGTTTGGCGTCTTCGGGGCTTCCTGAAACATAGGCAACCGGAAATGCACCAAGATTACCAATGGTTATACCATCAACCTCAAACCCCTGCATATCAATTGCCAATACCAATTTATTTGGCATAGTCCGCAATTTTTCTGTAAGTTGTAAAACGCGCTCTTGGGCAGCACTTGAAACCGTAATCACAACGCGGTCAATCGTTGGCAATTTTTCCCATTCCATAAGGGTTTCAAGATCCCCCAAAACCGGAACTCCGTTAATCTCTTTGGGGGCGCGACTAAGGCGGTCATCAAAAATACCAAGGAAATTAAAATCTCCGCCGGATTTTAACTTATTAATTAAAATCTTTGCCTGTTTGGTTGCGCCAACCACAACAATATTCATTGAAAAGAAGCCAGCTTCACTAAGACGTTTTACAATTGCCGCAGATATAGTATGGGTGATTAATAAAATTACGCCCGCTGATGCGACCATATATGTGGCTTCACCAACAGTCTCTTGCCACGGGCGTGCCGAAATACCGGAAACCAAAAAGCCGATTACAATTGCAAGCGGCATGGCAATAACAATTGCCCCCAACGTGTTTAAAAAATGTTTTAAAGGGCCTGGGCGCGATGTGAAATGATATAAATCATTTTCACGTGCCACCCACCATAATGCCGCTGCTGAAAACGCAAATGGCATGGTGATTGCCAAATCTGCTGATAATAAACGGTCGGCAATATAAATGCGCAAAGTCACCGCCATTAAAAAGGCAACGGCAAAAAAATCAAAAATCTCTAATGCTTTTGCAAAACCAGAACGAAATATACGCGCACCCCGCGCCGCACGCCTTCCTTGGAATGTATTGGTTTTCTCTACTAAAATTTTCGCGGTATCAGCCGACAACATATTCTTCCCCACTGGGCGCGAATATAACTCTTTGTTCTAAGCAATCAGTTAATAGCATGATATTATTTACAGTTAATTTGCCGATATTTATGATAATATTTAAAAATAACTTGTGATATGGGGCATGTTACACGTCAAATGCACTTGCATCATGCTGAAATTTTAGTGCAATTAATCTGCCAGAATATCTTGGCATCTTGGAAATGTTCGTATAACACCATTCCGCAGAGTGGAGACGTGGCCGAGAGGCTGAAGGCACTCGTTTGCTAAATGAGCGTACTCCAAAAGGGTACCGAGGGTTCGAATCCCTCCGTCTCCGCCACTTTTATCCAGTAGTTTTAATATTTATGCGTGTTGCCGTCTGTAATTCTTTGCGTCTGGTGAATCGGTTTGGTGTGCTTTCATGAATAAATAGAAAATTGTGTGAATTAAGGTAGAGGTTTGTTTTGGAGGTGGTTTGATTTCAAAATTTTAACCTAAATATGAGGGGTGTTTTTCATTGCTGTGTCTGCGATAAGTATGAAAAATACAAATAATAACAATATATTACAAAATATTTTGCTCAAAGTGTAATTATTGGGTTTGACATTTCATAATCTGGTGATAAAAGTGTTGCATGAATTTATTTTAATCAGCCTTTTGTGCTGTTTTTTTTAAAATCAAAATGACACCGGTATCATATGCCGATAATTCATATGGCAATAATTTAATATAGATAAAATGCTTTAAACGAGGGAATATTTTTTTTAAATAAAATGACACCGGTGTCAGAATAGATTTTGCTAAATTGTACAATCAATATATGCAAGAGCAAAATCAAAATTAATAAAAATTGGGAGGAAAAAATGAAATTTCGCAGAAGTATTAGACAAAATACAAGTATGTTGGCGGTGTCATTTGCACTGGCATTATCATTTGTTGGCAGTGCATATGCCCAAAGCAATGAAAAGGCACAATCATCAGATGGCAGCGAAGTAATCGTCGTAAAAGGTATTCGTGGCTCTTTAAATAAGTCACGTGAAATCAAGCGCAAGTCTGCCAACCTTGTTGAAAGCATTGTTGCCGAAGACATTGGTAAAATGCCAGATTTAAACCTTGCTGAATCCATTCAAAGGGTTCCAGGTGTGGCAATGTCCCGCGAAGGTGGTGAGGGTCGAAACATCACTTTGCGTGGTTTTAGCCCTGATTTTACCCGCACCACTTTAAACGGCATGGAAGTTCCGGCAAGTAGTGATGGTTTAGATAGTGGTGGTGTTACAATTAACGCAGGTCGTGCGTTTGATTTCCACGTTTTTGCATCGGAATTATTTAACCGTATCGATATTCAAAAGACCCAAAAAGCCTCAACTGAGGAGGGCGGTATTGCCGGTACTGTTGACCTTTATTCGGCACGTCCATTTGATTTTCGTGAAGATTTTACCGCATCGGCATCGGTACAGGGCGGCTATAACTCGCTAACAGAAAAAACTGATCCACGCGTTGCTGTTATGGTTAGTAAGAAGTTCCTTGATGGCAAGTTTGGGGTTTTGCTTTCTGCGGCATTATCACAAAGAACCGTTCACCAAGAAGGCTATTCAAGTGTCCGTTGGACATCGCCATATGTCAATGGTGACGCGTGGGATACTTCACGTTTAACTTCGGTAACTGGCACGCCATCTAGTGCATGTGGTGCCGCAGACCCACTTAATTGTTTATGGGCGCCGCGTCTTCCCCGTGCTGACTTTTTTGGTAATGATCAAAAACGTGAAGGCTATACAGCATCATTCCAATATAAACCAAATGACAAGCTGACACTTACTTTGGATGCACTCCATTCATCACTGGAAAATGACCGTTATAGCTATAATTCAATGGAATGGTTGCTTACCCACGGGCCAGCAGGCAATTTCACTGGACAGACACCTTTAACTTTTGTGATTGCGCCCGATGGTAAAACCTTAAAGGCAGCAAGCTTTGATGATGTAACATCATGGTATGAAAGCCGCCACCAAAAATCGGATTCAAAGTTTAATCAGATTGTGCTTTCGGGCAAATATAATGTTAATGACAAACTTACCATTGACGCAATGGCAGGTAGTGCAACCGATGATGCAGACAGAACCGAATTACGTTTCTATTATCGTTCTATTCCGCATTATTATTCATATGATTATTCCCAAGATCCATATGTACCAGTTGTTAGCTGGGGTAGTTATGACCCGAATAAAGCAAGCAATTATATTGATACCCTTACTGCGGCAAACCGTATCAATAATGTAAAGAAAGAAAATTTCACCACCAAAATTGATACAACTTATACAGCGGATACATTCAATGTTAAGGCTGGCCTAAATTATAATAACCGCAAGGTTACTTATTCCGAAGGTTATGGCAATAATCCTACGGCAAGTTTGGCGCAATATACAATGCCATTCCCAATTTCAAACTTTGGAAAAGGGCTTGATGGCCCGGGTCTTGTGCCATTCCGTGTAGCAGATTTTGACGCCATTGCTGCGTCTGGTTTAATTGCACCGGGTTATACCACCAATGTTCCTGCGGGTTGGGATGTTGGCGAAGAAACCATGGGCGCATATGTTGAAATGAACTCTGAATATTATTTTGGCGATATGCGTTTACGTTCGAATGTTGGTTTGCGCTATGTGAAAACCAATGTGACTTCGAGTGCAGTCATCAGCGGCACAAAGGTTGAAGATAAATCATCTTATGACAATTACTTGCCGTCAATTAACCTTGCGCTTGATGTAACCAAAGATGTTGTGGTTCGTGCCTCTTATGGTCGTAGTATGACACGTGCGGGCTTAAGTTCATTGAATATTGCAGGGCCAGTATTTGGTTATACAACAAGAACCGTTGGCAATATTGGTAACCCAGAGCTTAAACCATATGAATCAAACGATATTGACCTTGGGGTTGATTGGTTCTTTGGTAAAGAGGGGCTTGTCTCTGTTGGCTTCTTCCATAAAGACATCGTAAGATCATTAAAGACACAAATTGTCACAAAAATGATTGATCCGTCTTTATGGCCTGCGATTTATGCCGACCCGCAATATGACCCATCTTATAATGCGGATCCTGCACATGTGCCATATACCTTTACGATTCCGGTAAATGATGATTCAGGTGATTCAGTAAAAGGCTTTGAATTAACTTATAATCAGCCATTCTCATTCCTTCCGGGCCCATGGTCTAAATTTGGTATTGCATCAAACTACACCCATGTTTCCGCAAGCGATTCAACTGGGCTTTCGCCTAATTCATACAATTTCACATTATATTATGACACCGGAAAATATGGTGCGCGTGTATCGGTGAATAAACGTGATGATTATTTGTTAAGCGAACCAGGTGGCAACGGCCATGTTCAGGAAAGAAAATTCGGCCCAACCCATGTCGATTTCTCGGCATTCTATAATATTAATGACAAGCTAACTCTTAGCCTTGAAGGCATCAATATTACGGATGAGATTGAGCGTATCTATGGAACTGGTGATACTGGAACAATGGATTTAACGCGCGAATATTCACACACTGGCGCGCAATGGTTTGTCGGCGTGCGTTATCGCTTTAGATAAATTTAAAATTTCCCTATAACTTGCTGCCGGTTTGGAGATATATTCCAAACCGGCAGAAATCTTAAATAACTAATTCATTCGGGAAAACGCCATGTTAAGATCGTCTTTAATCTTACTTTCCTTGGTAACGCTTTGTTCGTGTGCAACAAAAATGGATAATTTACGCTCAATTGATGATAGCTATACCATCTCACAGCGTTATGATGGTTATAAAGATAAATATGCCGGTATTGAATGGCCTGTAACCGAATTTGTGGCGGGGCAAAAAGTATATTTTGACCAACGCTATGAAAAAATTGGCAATCGTGAATTGCGAATTGACGTATTTCTTCCCCCGACGAATTTAAACAAACATAAAGCAATTCTTTTGGTGCATGGCGGTGCTTGGCGCTCTGGTAGCAAGTCACATTTTTATAATCTTGCAAATCGTATGGCGCAAAAGGGCTATGTGGTTTTTATACCTGAATACAGGTTGGCGCCCGAAATTGGTTATCCTGCGGGGCTTTTTGATATTAATAATGCAATTGTTTGGGCCAAATCACATGCAAACGAGTATGGTTTTGATGGCAATGAGCTTGCGATTGGCGGGGCATCTTCTGGCGGGCAAATGGCGGCGCTTATCGCCTATACTTCCGATACAAATTTATACAAAGAAGCGGGGCAAGACACAAAGGTAAGTGCTTTAATCGACCTTGACGGTGTCTTGGATTTTACAACACCACTGGCGTTAAAATTTGAGGATGCCAAGAAAAGTAAATCGGTTGCCGCACTTTGGCTTGGTGGCTCGATGGAGCAAGTGCCAAATAAATGGCATGAGGCAAGCGCCACAAGCCATCTTGGCAAAAATTCCCCCCCAACCCTTATCATTAGCAGTGGCATTGAACGTTTTACAGCCGGCAAAGAAGAGGTTTTTCAAACCCTTAATAGCTTAAAAATTCGCAATGATTATTATGAATTTAAGGATGCACCGCATGATATATGGCTTTTTGAGCCTTATTTGGGCAAAATTGCAGAAAGAATTGATAGCTTCCTTTCGCCAGAAACAAATAAATAAGTGGATATATGATGATGCCAATGCAAAATAAAATTATCAAAACCCCGCAATTGATTTTAAGCGTATTATTGCTTGTTGGTGGTTGTGCAAGTCTTTCAAACAATCAGAATGAAAATTTCTACGTTAAGAAAGACTGTAGGAAATCCGCGAATTGCTTTGTAACTATTCAAGCGGCGCTTGATGCGGCCAGCCAAGAAAAAGCCGATAAAGTAGTGAATATCGATATTGGGGAAGGGGACTTTTATGAAAAGATTGTTGTTTCCCGCGATAAATTAAAGCTGCACGGTCAAGGAAGTTTAAAAACCCGTCTATATTATGATGCTGTCGCCCAGACTGCGGGTGTTTATCATCGTAATAAATGGGGCACACCTGGGTCGGCAACGCTTACGATAAATGCAAAAGATGTTGTGGTTTCTGGTTTAAAAATCGAAAACACCTATGATTTTCTTGCGAATGATGCGCTTGCCGATGGAGATTCCAAAAAAGTTTCTAATTCACAGGCGGTCGCAATCCTTTTGGACATTGATAGCGATAGGGTTGCAATCGATAATTCCTCAATAGAGGGATATCAAGACACTTTATTTGCCAATGGTAAGCGCGTTTATATCAAAAATAGTAAAATCTCTGGAAATGTTGATTTTATTTTTGGCAATGGCAGCGTTTTAATCGAAGATTCAATCATCGAAAGCCGTAAACGCGCCGCAAGCTTTAAAGAGGGTGAGTATCAATCTTTTATAACTGCACCATCAACGCAAATTTCCCAAGAAATAGGCATTATTATTTATCACTCGAAAATTGTGCGTGAACAAGGTGTGCCCGATAATTCGGTGGCATTGGGTCGCCCTTGGCACCCAACCACAAAATTTGCCGATGGTCGTTATGCCGATCCTAATGCCATTGGACAGGCATCTTTTATAGATTGTTATATGGACGCCCATATCAATCCCGAACATTGGACATTCATGAATGGCACGGCACGTGATGGCAGCAAGACCGCAATTTTCACGGCGCAATCATCACGCTTTTCAGAAGCAAACTCATATGGCCCTGGGGCGAGGCATATTGATATTGGTATTTCTTGGAAGGGTAATACAAATATAGACGCCATCCGCACACTATTTTTCAAAGATTGGAAATAGTTGTGCGAAATCGCGCCTATAAATTTATTAAAGCCTAAAACCGTTTTTGGCGAATATGCTGTAAACGATTAATAGCCCAGACCAATTATTTCATTGGAACTTTTACGGGAACTGGGACTGCTTTACCGGTTTCTGGTTTTTTTGCCGCAGGTTTTTGTGCGTCGGCAGTTTGAATTAATCCGCCTTTTGGCATGCCCGCATGAATAAAGGCAATCGCACGTTCAAGCACGTAATCCTTATTCTTATCCCAATTTTCTGGCGGCATATCTTTTGGCATATGCGGCTGTTCGCGTTTTGCACCAGAATCATTGTTTAGCGCATTTGGCAAATCTTCCTCAAAGCGGAATTCTGCTTTGCGGCGTTCAATGTCCTTGTCAGTAAGGCGAATGCCAGAAACTTCGATATCAGGTTTAATACCCGCACCTTGGATAGAGCGACCAGAAGGCGTGTAATATTTCGCGGTGGTAAGGCGTAATGCACCATCTTTTCCACCAGAAAGTGGGATAACGGTTTGCACCGAACCTTTACCAAATGAGGTTGTGCCGAAAATAATGGCACGTTTTCTGTCTTGTAATGCGCCCGCAACAATTTCCGATGCCGATGCCGTGCCTTCATTGGTAAGGATTACCAAAGGAACACCCGCCATTTTTTCACCGGCATTGCCATAATAGCGCTCAATCTGTTCAGGGCGACGACCACGGGTCGAAACGATTTCGCCGCGATCCATGAATAAATCCGATACTTCAACCGCCTGATCAAGAAGACCGCCGCCATTATTGCGAAGGTCAAGAACGATACCTTTTACATTGCCGCCCAATTTACGCTGAATATCATCAAGCGCTTTATCAACTTCTTTTGAGGTGTTTTCATTCACAAAAGTTGAAATACGAATATAACCAATGTCACCTTCAACCCGTGAACTAACAGCGTGCAATACGATGATTTCACGTTTTAACTTCATAATGATTGGACCCTCGGTGCCTTCGCGTGAAATGGTAAGGTCGATAGAAGTTCCAGGTTTCCCGCGCATTTGCTCAACCGCATCATCAAGTGGCATGCCGACAATGTTTTTGCCGTCAATCGCAATGATTCTATCACCCGCTTTGATGCCTGCTTTTTGCCCCGGTGAGCCGTCCATAGGTGAAATTACCTTTACGCTTCCGGCATCAGAAGTAACCTCAAGACCAAGACCGCCATATTCGCCACGGGTCGAGGTTTGCATATTGTTAAATTCTTTGGCATTCATGAAGCTTGAATGTGGGTCAAGCGATGACAACATGCCATTAATTGCCGAATCAATAAGCTCATCCTGCTTTGGTTGCACAACATAATCGGTGTTTACGCGCGCCAAAACATCGGCAAAGATGTTTAATTGATGTAATGTCGCCTCACGATTTTCTGATGATTGGGTAAAATTCGTTTCAGAATCCGACCACGCTACCGCGCCGCCGCCCAAAATTGCGCCCACACCAACAGAGCCGGCGATAACCGGAATAATCCACCAACGAAATTTGGATTTGTTATTAGTTGTAGTTTTTTCCTGTTGGTTTTGCCCTGTTTGCATTAAACGCTCCGATAATTGTTGCAACATAATATATTCATTTGCACAATACAATAAAGTTAAATCTATTTATGATAATGTTTTAGCCGTTAGTGTCCTTACGAAACCATGGTGATGGATTAAACGTAGTGTTGCCTTTGCGAAATTCAACATAAAGATCAGGAATTACCCGCCCATCTGCTGCCATTTCACCAATTGGTTCACCCGCAAGAATTTCCTGCCCTGCCTCAACATAGACTTCGCCCATTCCGGCAAGGACAACGCGGTAATCACCGCCAACATTTATAATAACAACTTTGCCATATGAACGGAATGGCGCCGAAAACTCCACCTTGCCATCATAGGGGGACATAACTTGTGCCGCCTGTCTGGTTCTTATGGTCATTCCGCTTGCAGTTCCCCCTTCGGAAAGGCGCGCGCCATAATTTTGCATAGTTATGCCAAGCACAGGGCGGGTCAGGCTTCCTTTTTGGCTTTCAAAATTGCGCGCAAATGCCGAGCCATTAAGATTGCTTCCCATATTGCTAACGGCTTCACCAACGCGGCTAATAAGGTCACGCAGGGATTGTGCTTTGGCGGCGATTTGTGCAATCACTTGCTTTTCGCCTTCTGCATCTTTGCGCAATTTAACTTCTAAAAGGCGTCTTTGAGCAATCAAAACCGCAATAGTTTGTTTTGAATTTTGTAAATAAGTATTGGCCTTGCGATATTCGTCATTTGACATCAAAATATTTTCACGCAATTGGCGCAAATTGCCGATTTCACTAGAAATTTGCTGTGCCCGCGCATTTAATTGTGGTGCGATAAGGCGCATTAAAATTGCCACCCGTGCCGCCTCGGTTGCATTTTGCGGTTTTACCGCAAGGGCAGGGGGTCTGTCTTGTTCAATGGCAATAAGGGCGACAACCACATTCTCCAGCGCCTCACGCCGTGCCAAAAGCTGATTATTGGCGATTTGTTCCTGTTGGCGTAGGGTTGCAAGCTTTGTTACCGATTTTTCAACATTGCGTTCGGCTTTATCACGATCTACTGCCGCCTGAACCAGTCTTTGTTGTAATTCATTGACTTCTTTAACGGCGTTATCGGCATTTTGCTCTAACGCTTTGACGCGCTGTTCACGGGTTTGTTTTTCCTGTTCAAGGCGGTCAATTTCACTTTTTGTTGAATTATTCTGGGCGCTTTGGGCAAAAATCACAGACGATGGCATAGTATTGCCCAATATGAGCAAAGCAAATGCAAGCGCCTTAGTGATTCTATGCTTTTCGACCATAATTAATTATGCCTTATGATACGGGGTCTTGGCAATTATGGATACTGAACGATAAATCTGCTCACCTGCCATGGCGCGCACTAATTTGTGTGGCCATGTCATTTTTCCAAAAGATAATTGTAAATCAGCACGCGATTTGAATTCTTGCGAATGTCCTTCTGCACCACCAATTGCAAAGATTATCTCTTTTACACCATTATCTTTAAGTTTTTCTATATTTTCGGCAAATTCTTCTGAACCCAAATTTTTGCCACGTTCATCAAGGCAAATTAGATATGCGCCGTCTGATATTGCCGCAAGTAATAATTCGCTTTCCTTTTTGGGGTTGGCATCTTTTAATTTGGTGTCAAATTCGCGGATTTCGCACCCGGTAATACCAAAAGCGCGCCCCATTACTTCGGCGCGCTTTAAATAATCCAGACATAAATCCATTTCCGGCAAATCTTTTTTATATTTACCGATTGCGTAAATGCTTATTTTCACGCTTTGCCCAATAATGTTTGCCCATCGGCCCAGATACGTTCAATATCATAAAAGGCACGAACTTCGGGTTTGAAAATATGGGTGATAATATCACCGGCATCAATAAGAACCCAATCGGCATTGGGAAGACCCTGAACTTTTACTTTGCCAAAGCCTAATTCTTTTACTTTTTTTGAAATATGGTCGGCAAGTGCCGCAACATGTCGTCCTGAACGACCTGAAGCAATAATCATTTTATCGGCAATAGAGCTTTTACCCTCTAGGTCGATGCATAAAACGTCTTCTGCTTTATCTTCATCAAGCGATGTAAGTATAACCTCCTGCAATTGCTTTAATTGCGAGGCTTTATCAGAAACTGAACCCGAATTTTCGGGATTTAAGGAACTTTGCAAAACAAACCTTTCTTATAAAATTGTTTTTCTGCTACATAGAATAATATATATGCCGCAATTTTACAAAGTATTTTTATTTTATGGTTTGTAACCTTGCATTTTGTGGTATTTTTTCACTAAAATAAGCACACTTCTTTTTAAAGAGATATGGTTGGCGAATTGAATAAATTGCTAAATAATGGGGTTCAAGATCTTGATGAGCGCGCAAGGCAAATCTTTCGCGAAATTGTCGAGACTTATATTGAAACTGGTGAGCCGGTTGGCTCACGTACCTTAAGTCAAAAAGGAATTGGGCTTTCGCCCGCAACAATCCGCAATACTATGGCGGATTTGGCGGGGCTTGGACTACTTGATGCCCAGCATATTAGTGCAGGCAGAAGCCCAACCCATCAGGGGCTTCGCTTTTTTGTTGACGGTCTTTTGGAAGCCAGTCAAATTAAAGAACAAGATAAAATCGCCATTGACCAAAGATTTATTGAGGCGGGGGATGACATATCAAACGCCCTATCCGAGGTTTCAAGCATGTTATCAGGCATTGCGGGCGGTGCCGGGCTTGTAACCACACCAAAACGCGAAAGCGCGATTACCCATGTTGAATTTGTAAAAATTTCACCCAATCAAACCCTCGTGGTTTTGGTTTTTGATGATGGGCAGGTTGAAAACCGCCTGATTGATGTACCTTATGGCTTTACCGTTTCACAGCTTCAGGAAACCACCAATTTTTTAAACCACCATTTAGTCGGAAGAACTTTTTCCGAGGCAATTGTTATTATCAATAACGAATTGCAAAAAAATCAACGTGAACTTGATGAAATTACCCAAAGGCTGATTAATGATGGTTTTGCCCTGTGGTCGGGTAATGTTTATAATCATGACCGCACTTTGATTGTTCGCGGTCGTTCAAATCTTTTGAAAAATGCCGATTTAAACATGGATCTAGAGCGGGTGCAGGTGCTTTTCGATGAATTAGAGAAAAAGCGCGATTTAATCCAATTGCTTGATGCCGCCAAAGATGGTGCGGCGGTGAAATTATTCATTGGTTCGGAAAACCCATTATTCGCGCTTTCTGGGTCGGCATTAATCGCTGCCCCCTATGTTGATGGGCAAAACCGCGTGGTCGGCGCATTGGGGGTAATTGGTCCAACCCGTATAAATTACGCCCGCATAATTCCGATTGTTGATTATACTGCAAGATTACTGTCAAAGATGATGGAAAAACGCAGATTAATTGCCGCCCCAGGGGTGAAATTCTAAAAAACCATACTATTTAAGCAAGTATTATTGTAAATTGGGAAGCAGATATGTCTGAACAGGAAAAAAGTGAAATTGAAAATGAAGAAGCATTAAACGTAGAAGACAACGAAGTTTGTTTATCTGCTGATGATGCTAATACGGAAACTGCACAGGCAACCGGGAAATCACTTGAAGAAGAATTAGAAGCTGCCCGTGCGGAAATTGCTGGTCTTAAAGATGCTGCCCTTCGTGCCTTGGCCGAAGCGGAAAATGTGCGCCGTCGTGCCGAAAAAGAAAAATCAGATGCCCGCGCTTATGGCATTGAAAAATTCGCGCGCGATTTATTGCCAATTGCCGATACTTTGGGGCGTGCATTGGGCGCAATTACCGATGACCAACGTGCTGATGGTTCTTTCACCAGCTTTGTTGAAGGGATTGAACTTACTGAAAAAGAATTATTCGCGGTTCTTGAACGCAATAATGTTCAAAAAGTTGGAATTCAGGGCGAAAGATTTGACCCGAACCTTCATCAGGCGGTGGCACAAATTCCAAGCGCAATCCAAAAAGACCATATCGCCGAGGTTTTCCAACCTGGCTTTACCCTTAATGGTCGCGTATTACGTGCGGCAATGGTTGCCGTAAGTGCCGGCGAAGCAAATTAGCAAAAACTTGAAGCCAATTAAAGTAATTTGCGGCGAATTAGCGAAAATAATAATTTCTATAAATTTTATTATGTTGGGGGCAAGGCGAATACGTGCCCCCTTTTTTGTGGTTTGTTTAATGCGGGGTTTGCAATAAACCCCGCATTAAATTTTAAAACTTCTGTCTTTTCAATTATTAATATTTTATATTAAAGCGAACATAATATTGGCCGCCATAACTATCGTATGGTGCATTTCGTGAATAAACAATGCCGCGTGATGCCTGATAAAGTGCTTTATCAGGATATGTATCAAGAATATTTTCCCCAGCAATTTTAACAGAGAAATTTGGGTTAATATTATAAGTTACGGATGCGTCGATAAAAGTAATTGCGCCAAATTCTTGGAAAATATCGCCGGTCGAGTTGCCGCTTGAATCCGTCCATTTGCCATAATAGCGACCTCTTAACTGATAATCGAATGCACCAAGCGAATAATTGGCGGTTATTGTTGCATTATTTTTCGGTAGATTTTCCTCAAATAATCTTTTTTGGGTCGGGCTGGCATTTAATGAACCACCGCGAATTGATGTTTTATTGTAATTATATGCGCCAATGATGTTGAATTTGCCGCCAAAAAGCTCGTTGGTATAAGTTGTAACCAAATCAACGCCTTCGGTGCGTGTATCGTAATCATTGGTGAACCAATAAATAGAGGTATAAGTGCTTGCGCCGCCTAACCCTTGTGCGACCAATGCCGCTTTTTGTGCATCAGTAAGCTTGATTGTTGAAGATGATGAAATGCGATTATCAACATCAACACGGTAGGCATCAATTGAACCTGAAAGCCCAATATCAGTATTCCAAACCAGACCTGCACTAAGGTTTTTAGATTTTTCAGGCTCTAGTGGCTTTGCGCCCAAGGCAATTGCAATTGGGTTGGTTGGCGAAATCCGACCCGTAGTAAATAGCTGCAATGTTGTGGTATCTAAGCCTTGGGAAGTGCTTAGAGAATTAACCTGACCGACTGTTGGCGCACGGAAACCTGTTGAGTAAGACGCGCGTATGGCAAGGTTTGGCATTATTTCGTAACGGCTTGAAATTTTGCCATTGCTTGTGCTGCCAAAGGTATCAAAGTCTTCATAGCGCGCCGCAGCACCGATTGACCATGCTTTTGTAATATTGCTTTCAACATCGATATAAGCAGCATTACTGATTTGTTTCCAATTTCCTGCTTGAAGGTCACTAAAGCCAGGGAAGCCGTTTGAACCAACCGCAAGCCCATATTGTGCGCCTGGGCCAACTTCATATGATGCTTTATCGCCTTGTTTAACGGTATATTCTTCTTGGCGGCGCTCAAGACCAAATGCGATATTTACTGGCTCTGGCAATGATGAAACGTTTAATTTATAAACGCCATCCGCATTTAAATTGGTCTCATGCTGTATCTGTGTTCCCAAGAAGAAATTATAAGGGGATGCAGGACCCATAGACGCATTTATTGAATTATATAAATAAAAATTAGTTTCGTTTTGCCCTTCGGAAACGCTTATGTCCCAATTGAAATTATCACCAATAGACGATTTCATTCCCAATACGGATTGATAATCACTATATTTAGCTTGCTCGCGCGGGGTGAAGCCTAATGGATAAACCGATAACAAATTCCAATTCGGAAAAACCGCCACGGTTTTGTAAACACTTGCGTTTGAGGTTGCGCTTGGAATCCGCCAATTTATATCGTTAATCCCTTTACCATTGGCATAGGTTGAGAAACCATAAAACTCACCGTTATTTGCAATAGGATAGGAAAAGTTAATTGCGTAATTATAATTTTCTGTATCTGGTGTTCCCCAATGCTGAACTGGGTTTGGCAATTTAATTCCGGGATTGGCGGCTTCAAATGCAATGGCGTCTGCACGTTGATTGGTGCGTGATGTCATTGCCGCTTTGCCATATTCCATGACACCATTTAAATGGCCACCTTGACCAATCTCAATACCACCTTTTACGCCGATACGCGTGGTGTCGCCATCGCCTTCAAAATATTGTGAGCCTTGGATATATGACGAAAAGCCAGTTTTATTATCAAGCTGAATATTTATTACCCCGGCAATGGCATCCGAACCATATTGTGCCGATGCGCCATCGCGTAGAACCTCAACCCGACCAACGCCAAAAGATGCAATCTTGCTAAGATCTGGCCCTTGTGCGCCTCTTTGCCCCAAAAATGAAGAGCGGTGGAAGCGCTTGCCATTAACCAAAACTAAAGTTTGATCAGATGAAAGCCCGCGCAAATGCGCAGGGCGAATAAATTGCAAACCATCAGAAGAAGGAAGTTTTTGTACGTTAAATGATGGAATCACTTGTGCCAAATTATCGGCAAGCTCGCTTGAGGCGCCATCTTGAATTGCTTTGCCGGAAACGACATCAATTGGGGTCAAACTATCGAATTTTGTTCTGCTTTTTTCGCGTGTGCCAGTTACGATAACTGTTTGCTCTTCTTCGTTTGGCTTAGTGGTGTCGGCATGGGCAAAATTTGCAAAAGCCACAATCGGTAAAATTGCAACCGATGAAAATAGTTTAAACCTCGTTTTGTAGTTCATTTTATACCCCAATTTATTGCATTGATTAATTTGAAAAAATTATTTCAAAGAATGCGGTTTGAAATTGGGTCGGTACTATTAACCAAATTTAACAATTGGATGATGTTTAAATAAACTTTGTATGAATAGCCTTTAAGCTATTAAAATAAAAAGGGTGCAAACTATATGGTTTGCACCCTTTAATGATTTATGAGAAATTCTTACTCAGATACGCCGTTTATTCAGATACGGTTGTCGCAAGGAATGCCGGCATATCTTCGCCGAAACCTGCGGGTTCTTTATCTTCGCGGGCTTCACCTTCACGTTTTGGGCGTGGGCGACGACCAAGTGGGCTTCTTAGGCGTGAGTTACCACGTGGTGCGCGGGTTTTGACTTCTTCACCATTTTCTGGGGTTGCATCATCAATTTGTGGCGCATCATTTTGCGGCTCATTACCTGCTTCGACAGTTTCAGGAGTGTTTTCAACGCCTTCTGTGCCTTCATTGCGGTTGTTGCGATAATGGTCGCGACCGCCACGGCGGCGATTATTGTTAAAGCGATCATTACGGTCGTTGCGATTATTGCGATCGTTACGATTATAACGCTCATTACGGTTAGAAGATGCTTCGGTATCTTCATCGTCACCGTCGGCAATATTTTCGCCTTCGGTTTCCATTAATTCATTATTTTCAGCATCTTCATCGCCATCAGACGGGATGCCAGTAATCGCAAGCTCTGAACGCGGTACAAAGTGCGGCTGAATCGATTTCAAAAGCCGTAAGTAATGTTCGGCGTGTTGCATATAGTTTTCGGCCAGAATTCGATCACCCGAAGCCATGGCATCACGACCAACTTGTTGATATTTCTCAAGAATAGTCTGTGCAGAGCCACGTACTTTAATATCAGGTCCAGTAGATTCATAAGCACGATTAGGGTTGTTATTCGTGGGTTTGTTGCGCCCGCGACCACG